>Ga0214545_1012287_pt1 | contig 11280 bp, 11 predicted proteins | sample CNSS4metaG_FD_160064 | JGI IMG/M metagenome (GOLD analysis project Ga0214545, IMG submission 160064) | Root nodule microbial communities from cowpea collected in UCLA plant growth center, Los Angeles, California, USA - CNSS4 | ecosystem: Host-associated > Plants > Roots > Nodule | place: USA...
CGCGGCACTCATGTGATCCTCCCACAACTCTGGCGCTCGCGAGAAGCCTCCCGGCCGCGCACATTGGAACCGATAGTAATGGCACGAATAGTAAATCGTGAAGGTGGTTGTTGGTTGCGAATGCACGGGAAGCTTAATGCCTTGCCGGGGTGATCGGGCCTCAGCCACCGTCGCGCGGCTGTCACAGGCGATGACGTCGCCGGGCACCGGTTGATCAGAACGGAGGCAAGCGTCTTGTGCGGTGCACGCAAACTCCAGGCTTTGAAATTCAATGCTTTGACTTGGCGCAAGGATGACCGATCATGACGCTGCGATCCTTTTTCCAAGCGAAAGGTCAGACAGGGAGTAGGACGATGAGGATCTGGAAGACGGCGATTGCCTGTTCATTGGCCGGGGTGGTCATGGTGGCCCAGATCGGGCAGGCCACGGCGGCCCCGATGCCGACCAACGTTGCGACGATGAAGGCTGCGGCCGGTGACAATGTCACACCGGTGCATTGGCGCGGCAGCGGCTGGGGCTTTGCCCTCGGCGGTCTCGCAGCCGGCGCGCTCATCGGCGGCGCCATCGCCGCGGGGTCTCCTTACGGCTACGGCTATTATGGCCGGCCCTATTATGGCGGCTACGGCTATGGATATCCGGGCTACGGCTATGGTTACGCCCCCGCCTATTACGGCGGCTACGGCTACGCACCGGTCTATCCGCGATATTATCGGCCGTACCGTCCGTATTACAGCTATGGCTATTACCGGCCGTACCGGGTTTATCACCGCCCGTTTGGTGTCTACCGTCCCTACTACCGCGGCTACTGGTGAGACCGCGCGGCTAGAATGACAGCCACACGATCAGGCTCATGCATGCAACATGCATGAGCAGGTTCGCGGCGAGATGCAATGGGCCTGGCCTGAGGCGAAGCCTGCGCCTCCCGCCGTCGCCTAATTCGATCCCACGGCCGCAGCCGTGAAGCTGCGCTCGACGGCTTTGCTGACGTCGAGCTTCTTCGGCAGGATGCCGTAGCGCGTCGCGCGGTCGGAGGCTTCCTGCACCTCCTTGACCACGTTCTCGTCGATCACGATCGGGCCGGTGCGCTGCGCGGTGTAGGCCGACAGCAGCACGTCCTCGGGCAGCTTGGTCAATTCGGCCGTGTTCTTGGCGTATTCGGCGACATGGTCCAGCGACCACAGTCGCGCCTTGTTCAAGCGCTGCACCAGATCCTGCACCGCCGCGCGCTTGGTGGCGATGGCGTTGTCGGAGGCGACGATGAAGGTGATGGTCGGCGTCAGCCCTTCGCCGTTGGCGATGACGCGAGCCTTGTCCTTCAACGTCGCGAACGAGACGTAGGGCTCCCACACCGCCCAGGCGTCGATCGAGCCGGCGAGCAGCGCGATCTTGGCATCGACCGGGCCGAGCGGCGCGAAGGTCGCATCCTCCAGCTTGATCGCTGCCTTCTCCAGTGTCGCATCGATCAGGAACTGGCCCCAGCCGCCGCGTGTGCCGGCGAGCCGCTTGCCCTTGAGGTCGGCCGCCGATTTGATCGGCGAATCCTGACGCACCAGGATAGCCTGCGTCTTCGCATCCGAGCGCGTGCCGCCGATCGCCTTGATCGGCGCGCCCGCGGCATAGACCGAGAGGAACGAGAGATCGCCGGTGTAGCCGACGTCGAGCGCGCCGGCATTGAGCGCTTCGAGGATCGGCGCGGCCGCGGGGAATTCCGACCATTCGATTCTGTAAGGCAGGTCCTTCGCATAGCCGGAGATTTCGAGCAGCGAGCGATTGCCGCCCTTCTGGTCGCCGACGCGCAGCACGACAATGTCGGCGGCGAGCGATGCGGCAGCGGTCGATAGCGTGATGGCGGCGGCGAGCAGCGAGGTGGCGAGCCGGCGTGTGATGGAATGGTCGTGAGAGTTGATGCTCATTGGATCCGTCTTGTTGCGTTGCTCACGATGCGTGAGCGAACGGTGCAGCGAGACGATCAAGTCTATGAGCGCGCGGTGCGCCGTCAATGAAATGGCCAACCGTATTGTGCGCGCTTCAGGCAATGACGTTTCAGCGGAGCGCTGCTTTCGAGAATGCGCAGCGTGCGCGGCAGACGCTGCACAGGGATGCAGCAGGCGATGGAGTCGCGGTTGACCCTGCGTGCCTATGCATCTGCGAAAATCCTTTCATCGCTTGCCCATGCGCGGATGGAGAGAATGTCTTCCCTTCGCGCAACATTCGAAAATCCATTTCATTGACGATGCCGCGAACGCGCCGCATGATTTGCGCATCGCATCAACACGGCGCGCCAAGCGCCGACGGAACAATTTTCTCTTAGACGCAGCTCCGCACGGAACATGCGCAACGCGACCCGTTGCGTACACGGCGGAGCCGTGCCAGCGCAGGAGCCAGGCCGATGAACAACGATAACCAGCGCAGCGGGTCGAAACTCGACCGGCGCCACCTGCTTCAGGCAGGGCTTGCCGCGGCCTTCGCAGCGCCGCTCGGCGCGCTGGGCGCGCAGGCCTTCGCACCGCGCGCCATCGCGCCGGGTGTCGACTTCTCCGAGTTTCCGCTGTGCCGCACGGCCTCTGACGCACCCGCGCTCACTGGCGCGCCGCGCAAGCTGAAGCTGTCGTGGAATGCCGGCGCCGTCTGCCTCGCGCCGGTGCCGGTCGCGATCGAGCACGGCTTCTTCAAGAAGCATAATCTCGACGTCGAGCTCGTCAACTATTCCGGCTCGACCGACCAGCTGCTCGAGGCCATCGCGACAGGCAAAAGCGATGCCGGTCTCGGCATGGCGCTGCGCTGGCTGAAGCCGCTGGAGCAGGGTTTTGACGTCAAGATCGCCGCGGGCACCCATGGCGGCTGCATGCGGGTGCTGTCGCGCACCGATTCCGGCGTCTCGAAGCTGACCGACCTCAAGGGCAAGATCGTCGCGGTCGGCGATCTCGCCGGTCCCGACAAGAACTTCTTCTCGATCCAATTGGCCAAACTCGGCATCGATCCGGTGAAGGACGTCGACTGGCGCGCCTATCCCGGCAATCTGCTCAACGTTGCCGTGGAGAAGGGCGAGGTGCAGGCGTTCCTGTCGTCCGATCCGCTCGCCTATCTCTGGCTCAAGGACACACAGTACAAGGAGGTCGCCTCAAATCTCGATGGGGAGTACCGCGAGAAGAGCTGCTGCATCCTCGGCCTGCGCGGCTCGCTCGTGCGCGAAGAGCCTCAAGTCGCGCGCGCCATCACCCAGGCGCTGCTCGATGCCGCGATGTTCACCGCGCAGAATGCGACGGTCGCGGCGAAATCATTCCAGCCCTATGCGCCGAAGGCGGCGACGCTCGCCGATATCGAGGGCATGGTGCGCTACCACACCCACCATCATCATCCCGTCGGCGAGATCTTGAAGCGCGAGCTCAAGGCCTACGCCGACGACCTCAAGAGCGTGCAGGTCTTCAAGCAGAGCACCGACACCGCCAAATTCGCGGAGCGCATCTATGTCGACGTATTCGCTGTCTGACGGCCTTGCCTCGGGCGCGCCGCGCACCTCGCGCGTGCCGCTGCTGGCGAGCTGGATCCGGGAGTCCGGCGCCGGCGTTCTCGCCAGCGTCGCCTGGATCGCCCTCGGCCTGTCCTGCCTGTGGTGGCAGGATGTCGGCGATTGGTCGCGCACGCATTCACTCGGCATCGCCGCCTTCATCATCGCGGCGCTCGCGCTGTTCGGCACCGTCGGGGCCGACTATCTGGGATCGGCAGGACAGGCGCTGCACAAGCGCGCGCCATGGCTGGTCGCGCTCGGGGTGTTCCTGACGGTGTGGGAGGTCGCGACGGCAAAATTCGCCTGGCTGCCGCTGCCGTTCTTCCCGCCGCCGCAGGCGATCATCGAGGTCTATACCGACGATCTGCCGAAGCTGCTCGACAGCGTCCTTGCCTCGATCAAGCTCCAGCTCGGCGGCTATCTGATCGGCGCCACGATTGGCTTTCTAACCGGCGTCTCGATCGGCTGGTCGCGCGCGGTCGGTTATTGGGTGCATCCGGTGCTGCGCTTCATCGGCCCACTGCCGGCGACCGCCTGGCTGCCGATCGCCTTCTTCACCTTTCCGTCGAGCTGGAGCGCCTCGACCTTCCTGATCGCGCTGGCAACGGGCTTCCCGGTTACCGTGCTGACCTGGTCGGGCGTCGCGAGCGTCAGCAACGCCTATTACGACGTCGCGCGCACGCTGGGGGCAAAGCCTTCGTTCCTGGTGCTGAAGGTCGCGATCCCGGCCGCGTTGCCGCACGTGTTCGTCGGCCTGTTCATGGGGCTCGGCTCGTCCTTTGCCGTGCTCGTCGTCGCCGAGATGATCGGCGTTAAGGCCGGGCTCGGCTGGTACCTGCAATGGGCGCAGGGCTGGGCCGCCTACGCCAACATGTATGCAGCGCTGATCGTGATGTCGCTGCTCTGCTCCGGCGCAATCACGCTGCTGTTTGCGATCCGCGATCGCCTCCTGGTCTGGCAGAAGGGGACCGTCAAATGGTAGCCACAGCTCTCGCCGAAGCGGTCACGCATCCGGCCACCGGCGCCGCGCTCGATATCGAGCAGGTCAGCCACGCCTTCGACATCGACGGGACCGAGCTGCCGGTGCTGAGCGACGTCAGCATCTCGGTCGAGCCCGGCGAGTTCGTCGCGCTGCTCGGCCCGTCCGGCTGCGGCAAGTCGACCTTGCTGCGGCTGATCGCCGGCCTCGACAAGCCGAAGGCGGGAAGGCTGCGGGAGGACGAGGAGCGCATCAGGAACCCGCATCCCTCGCGCGTCGTCGTGTTCCAGGATCCGACCCTGTTTCCCTGGCGGTCGGTCTGGGACAACGTCGCCCTGGGCCTTGAGGCCCAGGGCATTTTGAGGAGCCAGCGCCAGCGCGTCGATGACGCGCTTGACCTCGTCGGGCTTTCGCCGTTCCGCAACGCCTATCCGCACCAGCTCTCCGGCGGCATGGCGCAGCGCGTCGCGCTGGCGCGGGCGCTGGTCAACGATCCCAAGATCCTGATCCTGGATGAGCCCCTGGGGAAACTGGACTCGCTGACCCGCATCACCATGCAGGCCGAGCTCGTCGCGCTCTGGCAGCGCAAGGGGTTCACCACGCTGCTGGTGACGCATGATGCGGAGGAGGCGCTGGTGCTCGCCAACCGCGTCATCGTGTTCAGCGATCGTCCCGCGCGCGTGAAGGCCGACATCCGCGTCGATCGTCCGTATCCGCGCCATCGCGGCGATCCGTATCTGGCTGAGCTGCGCCGCCAGATCCTTGGCCTGTTGGGGCTGGACGCCACATGGTGACCTCCATAGCCAAGGGCCGCACGGCTCACAGCGAGCCCGACTACATCGCCCGCGCCGCGACGCTTGCCACAAGCTTTGCGGCGCGCGCGGCCGAGCACGACCGGCTCGGCAGCTTTCCCTTCGAGAATTTTCGCGAGCTCTCGGAGGCAGGCTTGCTGTCTCTGACGGTGCCGGCGGTTCATGGCGGCGCCGGTGCCGGCGCGCGCTATGCCGCGCGCGTGCTCGGCATTCTCGGCAAGGCCGATCCGTCGACCGCGCTGGTGCTGTCGATGCACTACATCAATCATCTCGTGATGGCGCGCAGTCCGAACTGGCCGGCGCGACTGTCGCGCAAGCTCGCGCGCGAAAGTGTTGAGGGCATCGCCCTTATCAATGCCCTGCGCGTGGAGCCGGAGCTCGGCTCGCCTGCGCGCGGAGGGTTGCCGGCGACGATCGCGCGGCGCACCGAAACCGGCTGGCGCCTCTCCGGCCACAAGATCTACTCGACGGGATCGCCGATCCTGAAATGGTACCTGGTCTGGGCGCGCACCGACGAGGCGGAGCCGCGCGTCGGCCAGTTCCTGGTGCCGGCGGGCCTGCCGGGCACGCGCATCGTCCAGACCTGGGACCATCACGGCCTGCGCGCCAGCGGCAGCCACGACGTCATCTTCGACGACGTCGTGGTCCCGCTCGATGCCGAGGTCGATTTGCGCAAGCCGGCGGACTGGCGCACGCTCGACGTTACGCAGCAGACTGTGCACACCGTCTTCATCGCCGCGATCTACGACGGCATTGCCCGCGCCGCGCGCGACTGGCTGATCAATTTCCTGAAGCAGCGCGTGCCTGCCAGCCTCGGCGCGCCGCTGGCGACCTTAGCCCGCGCGCAGGAGATCGTCGGGGCCATCGAGGCGCGGCTTGCGGTCAACGCACGTTTGATCGACACGGCTGCCCGCGACTTCGACGATGGCGTCGATCTCTCTGCCGGTGAATCCAACGTCATCAAGCTGACCGTGACCAACAACGCCGTTGCCGTCGTCGAGGACGCGCTGTCGTTGACCGGTAACCACGGGCTCAGCCGCGCCAATCCGCTGGAGCGGCATTATCGCGACGTGCTGTGCGGCCGCGTGCACACGCCGCAGGATGATTCCACGCGCATCGGCCTCGGCCGCCTCGCACTCGGCCTCTAGGGATCAACAGGGAGACGATCATGTCGATCGAGTTCATCGGCTTCATCAGCAACAACAATTCGTCCGAGACCATCGTCCGGGAAGGACCGGTGCTCAATCCGACCCATATCGAGACGGTGGCGAAGGCGCATGAGAATGCCGGCTTCGACCGCGCGCTGCTGGCGTTTCATTCGACCTCGCCCGATGCGCTCCAGGTCGCCCAGCACGTGCTCAATCACACCGAGAAGCTCAACGTGCTCATCGCGCAGCGGCCCGGCTTTACCGCCCCGACATTGCTGGCGCGGCAGTTCGCCGTGCTCGACCAGTTTTCCCGCGGCCGCGTCGCGCTCCATGTCATCACCGGCGGCAACGCCACCGAGCTGCGGCAAGACGGCAACACGCTCGACGACAAGGACGAGCGCTATGCCCGCACCTCTGAATTCCTCGACGTGCTCAAGCTGCAATGGAGCAGCGACAAGCCGTTCAGCTACAAGGGCAGGTACTACCAGGTCGAGAACGCCTTCTCGCAGGTGAAGCCGTATCGCCCCGAAGGCATCCGCGTCTATTTCGGCGGCGCCTCGGATGCGGCGATCGACGTCGCTGGCAAGCATGCCGACACCTTTGCGCTATGGGGCGAATCCTACGCGCAGGTGCGCGATATCACCTCGCGCGTGCACAACGCCGCGGTCCGGCAGGGGCGGCCGACGCCGCGCTTCAGCCTGTCGGTGCGGCCGATCATTGCACCGACCGAGAAGCAGGCCTGGGAGAAGGCGGAGGAAATTCTCGCGCGCGCCACCGCGCTCCAGGACAAGACCGGCTATCGCAAGCCCGCTGACGGGCATGCCACCGCCGGCGCACGGCGCCTGCTCGCGCTCGCCGATCAGGGCAGCCGCATCGACAAGCGGCTCTGGACCGAGATCGCAAAGCTGACCGGCGCTAACAGCAACACCACGGCACTGGTCGGCACGCCCGAGCAGGTTGCGGAGGTCTTCGGTGACTATTACGATCTCGGCATCAGCCATTTCCTAATCCGCGGCTTCGATCCGCTGATCGATAGCATCGAATACGGCCGGGAGCTGATCCCGCTGACACGCGAGCTGGTCGCCAAGCGCCAGGCCGTTCGCGGCGAGGCCGCAGAATGATCCGCCTCATGTTGGCCGGCGCGCTGCTGTTCGCTTCGTTCGAAGTCGCAGCTGCGCAAACCACGCTCCGTGTCGGGGACCAGAAGGGCAATGCGCAGGCCGTGATGGAAGCGGCCGGCGTGCTCAAGGATGTGCCCTACAAGATCGAGTGGAGAGAGTTTCCGGCGGCCGCGCCGCTTCTGGAGGCGCTCAGCGCCGGCGCGATCGAGACCGGCCTCGTTGGCGATGCGCCCTTCACCTTCGCCGCCGCGTCGGGCGCGCCGGTGAAGGCGATCGCTGCTATCCGGCAGACGCGCGAGGGGCTCGCCATCCTCGTGCCCGAGAATTCGCCGATCAAGAGCTTTGCCGATCTCCGGGGTAAGAAGATCGCGACCGGCCGCGGCTCGATCGGCCATCAGCTGATCCTTGCTGCGCTGGAGAAGAACGGCTGGAGCGCGAACGACGTCCAGATCGCGTTCCTGGCGCCGTCCGACGCCAAGATCGCCTACACGCAAGGCTCGGTCGATGCATGGTCGACCTGGGAGCCGTATGTGAGCCAGGAGGAGGTGCTGTTCAAGTCGCGGCGCGTCATCACCTCGGAAGGGCTGACGCCGGGGCTGAGCTTCCAGGTAGCGCGGCCCGACGCGATCAGGGACAAGCGCGCCGAGCTGACCGATTTCATCCGCCGCCTCACCGCGGCGCGGGCCTGGTCGCTAAAAAATATCGACAGCTATGCCGCGACCTGGGGCAGGTTGATGAACATCCCCACCGCCGTGCCGCAGAACTGGCTGTCACGCGCCAAGATCAGGATCGCGCCGATCGATGACGGCGTGGTCAAAGACGAGCAGGCGACGATCGACCTCTATTTCCGCTGGGGCCTGATCAAGCAGAAGCTGGATGCCGCGGAGATCGTCGATCGCTCGTTCACGGACGCGATCGCGAAGGTGGGGTTGTAGCCTTTACGCAACTCTCGTGTCCCGGACGCGCTGCAGCGTGAAACGCTGCTGCGCTGAGCCGGCCCCATGGCGCACCGATTGCGTTTGGTTAGATGGGCCCCGGCTCAGCAGCGCACCACTTCGTGATGCGCTGCGTCCGGGGCACGAGACCTCTCAAGCGCTCAAGCATCCGTGAAGCAGGAAGACAACTTCCAACTTGATCGCGTTCCTCGAAACAATCCTCCTGCCCATAGCGCTCGCGACAACACCCTTATTGCTATTTGCGCCGCAGCTCTTGCGGCACGGCGCACTCCCGCAAAGATCAATCCGACGACCACATCGGGAGACCGGCCATGGGCCTGCAAGAAACAAAAATCGAATCGCTTCCCTTCGTCACCGCCGAACTCAATTATCTCGCACCGATCGACGGCAAGCCGCGCACCTACGCGTTCGATCCGCCGCCGGGTGAGCCGAAAACCACCTCGCTGCCGGAGCCGCATCAGGTGCCGATCTTCGATGCGCGGCTGATCGCGCAGAACTTCTCGCTGGATCGCGAGGGCTTTGCGTTGGTGCGTCATCCGACCCAGGTGAAGGATTTTTACAACGACGAGGAAATCCGCAGCGTCTACTATCCAGCGATCGAGGCGTTCCTGCGCGCGACGCTGAAGGCCGACCGCGTCGTCATCTTCGACCACACCGTGCGCAAGCGTGTCGAAGGCGCGCCGGATATCCGCGACGGCGGCCCGCGTCAGCCGGCCACGCGCGTCCATGTCGACCAGACGGCAATCTCCGGCGCCAACCGCGTGCGCGAGCATCTGCCTGATGAAGCCGACGAGCTGCTGAAGGGACGCGTGCAGGTGATCAATCTGTGGCGGCCGATCCGCGGTCCCTTGCGGGATTCACCGCTCGCCATGGCCGACGGCACCACGGTCAAGCCGGAAGACCTCGTCGCTTCCGACCTGATCTATCCCAACCGCCGCGGCGAGACCTATTCGGTGAAATACAATCCGAACCACCGCTGGTTCTATTTCCCGGAGATGACGCCGGATGAGGCGCTGCTGCTGAAGTGCTACGATTCCGCAACCGACGGCCGGACCCGTTTCGGGCCGCATACCGCATTCGTCGATCCGACCACGCCGGCCGATGCTGCGCCCCGCGAGAGCATCGAAGTCCGCACGCTGGTGTTCCACCGGCAGTAACAACGTGTGATGGCCCTGCCGGGTCCATTGCATCATGGGCGCGGGCGTCGTTCAGGTCTCGGTGGATTAGGCGTCCGAGCGCGCTATAGTGCCGCCCAATGCAAAGGGGGCGCTATGACAAGGATCAGGGTAGGACTCGTCGGCTGCGGCTTCGTGTCGGAGTTGCACATGTATGCGTTCCGGCGCGTCTATGGCGTTGACGTCGAGGTCGCGGCGGTTGCTGCCCGCGGCGACAAGGTTGTCGCGTTTGCCGGGCATCACAATATCCCGCGTGTTTACCGCAGCTTCGCCGAGCTGATCGCCGACCGCGATCTCGACGTCGTCGACATCTGCACCCCGCCCAATCTTCACGCCGTTCGCCGGCTATTTCGGCCGCGAAGGCGATCAGCAGCCGATCGGCAAGCACGTGCCGAAGGCGCTGATGTATGAACGCGTGATCGAAGAGATGGACAGGACGCGGGCCGCGATCGAGCGCACGGGCAAGCTCTTCATGTATGCCGAGGACTGGATCTACGCGCCGGCCGCAACCAAGACCGCCGAGATCATCAAGGCGACCAAGGACAAGATTCTGTTCATGAAGGGCGAGGAGAGCCATTCCGGCTCGCACGCCGCGCATGCCGCGCAATGGGCGATGACCGGCGGCGGCTCGCTGATCCGCATGGGCTGCCATCCCCTCTCGGCCGTGCTGTATCTGAAGCAGGTCGAAGCCAAGGCGCGCGGCGAGCGCATCCATGTGGCCAGCGTCACCGGCGATGTCGGCAACGTCACCGCCGGGCTCAAGCCGGAGGAGCGCAGCTACATCAAGGCCAATCCCGTCGATGTCGAGGACTGGGGCACGCTCACCGCCACTTTCTCGGACGGCACCAAGGCGACGGTGTTCTCCGGCGACATGATCATGGGCGGGGTGCGCAATCTGATCGAGACCTATACGAGCGGCGGCTCGCTGTTTGCCAACATCACGCCCAACAATCATCTGATGAGCTATCAGACCAGCGAGGAGAAGCTCGCTTCCGTCTACATCACCGAGAAGGTCGACCGCAAAACCGGCTGGCAATATGTCTGCCTCGAGGAGGAATGGACGCGCGGCTATTTGCAGGAGATCCAGGACTTCATGGAATGCGTCGCGACGGGCCGCCAGCCGCTGTCGGACCTCGCGCTGGCCTATGAGACGATCAAGGTGAACTACGCAGGATATTGGGCGGCGGAGGAGGGGCGGCGGGTGGTGTTGTGAAAGCAACGTGTCTCCGCAGGCACGCTTCCCTTCTCCCCTTGCGGGAGAAGGTGGCGCGAAGCGCCGGATGAGGGGTTGTTTCCGCGCATCCCAATGAGAGTTGAACACGCGGAGGGGGACCCCTCACCCGTCTCGCCGCAACGCGGCGAGCCACCCTCTTCCGCAAGGGGAGAGGGTGTACACTGCCCGTGCCGCCCCCTCACGCCCCGTAGGTCGAGCCCTTCGGCAGCGGGAAGACCGGGTCCTGCGTGCGGATGTTGGTCGGCCACACCACGGAGATGTGCGCGCCGGCGTTCTGCATCACGACCGGCGTCGAACGTTCGTTCTGGCCGGAGAGCGGCGTGCCCGGCGGGAAGAATTTCACGCCA
>Ga0214545_1012288_pt1 | contig 11280 bp, 3 predicted proteins | sample CNSS4metaG_FD_160064 | JGI IMG/M metagenome (GOLD analysis project Ga0214545, IMG submission 160064) | Root nodule microbial communities from cowpea collected in UCLA plant growth center, Los Angeles, California, USA - CNSS4 | ecosystem: Host-associated > Plants > Roots > Nodule | place: USA...
TTTTAAGTAAGATAAATGTACTAGGCCAACCAAGCACACACACTCATTAGCTTGAATCATATTTCTTGGTTTTTTTTTCTTTGTTAGAGACCATATCTGGTATTTGTATTACATGGTTAAATCTTTCTCATATAGCTTTAGTTGTCGGATGTGACACTGATTTATTATGTTTTTATTTTTTTCACTGATTTATTATGCTTTTTTTTTTCTTTCCCATGTTGGAGGTAGTGGAATGAATCTAATGGGTTATATTTCTCTGTTCCCTTGCAGACAGTGTCTCATAGCAAACGGTGATGGAGACTCTGATCCAGAACAACAGAAACACATTACCATTGGACATGGAAGCATCTTTAGCCTTTTTATTTTTTTAATGAAAAAGGAATTTAGGAAAGGTATTTTTACAGTAAGGTTTTAATTTGGTCGTGTTCTAGAATCTTAGTAGTCCAAAACTATCTTTATGTGCAGTAAATTTACTTTATCTGTCTTCTTCCAGCATTTCAACAAAAATGAACAAAGGGGCTGTGAATATTCAATTGGAACTTTAGTTAACCAGTGTGTTTCTCCAAAAAATCTCATATTCGGTTTTTTTTTTAAAGGTGAAAATTGGTTGTTAATATTCCATGTTATACTTTTCATTTTGCTATACTACATTACATTTCTTTATTTAAGAAAACCTCTTAAATATTGTTCGGATAATTTTTTAAAAAATATTTATAAAAAATGTAAAATATAGCAAGTTTTTTTTAAAACTAAAGTAAATTTATTTTTCTGTCTTTTCTAAAAGTATTATAGAAGATGATTTTGGTTTGAGATAAGCATAATTTATTTATTTTATTTTTTAACTAGTATGAATGGAAAAAAAAATTATCTAAATAAAGTCTCAATCATGTTATTTCACGTCTTTCTATATTTTATTTTATTTACATTCATATTTGAAGATAGTTTCGTCTTTTGATGTTGATGCATGACATTGTTGATTATTTAACTATTGCTTTTGAGAGTCATTCAATTGAGGGTTTCAGAATTTAAACTCTCAATTTCTTTTAAATTTTTATGTTTGAAATATCATTTAATTATTAAAACTCGCCTTGCTACCAAAACTACACAACTAAAATTATACATTCCAAAAATCTTATTCTTTAAAACAATGTCTTTAAATTTATTTACATTAACTTCGTAAAAATAATTTAAAAGTAAAAGAAAAAATTGCTTTAAAATTTGATATTGAGTAATTTTTGAAAAATAATTGTAAAGGCTTCTACTATTTTATTTTAAAGTACAATTTCCTATGATTTAAATTTCTTAAGTTATATAGTAATCGAATTATTTGTTAAATCAAATGTTAATGTTTTCAATTGCATTCGTGACCTAATTGCTCTGAGAATTTTTTTTTTAGAAATTTAATTGCATGGGTGTGATTTATAAATTTATATAAATTTTAATTAGTTGATATTTCATCAATTTCATTTAATTTAATATATGATATAGTTTGCTCATAGAACAAAAATAGTCATAAGATTATACAATTATAAATATTTTATTATCTAAGTTTTGACAAGAATTAACTAGTTTATTCCAACTATTTATTTTAACTCGTCTTTACTAACTCTATCATTACTTATACCTTTTGAACAATTGGTGATTTCATGTACGTGGAATTAGAAGACCAATGATGAGTGAAGTAAGAGTTCTGTTCTTTTAGATAACAGATTGTTGGAGAATCACTTCCTGCACCTCAACATTGGAGATGCTGTTAAATAGGACCACTACATTGTCCTATGGCTAAACATAAGACAAAACAAAAGCCCATAACTAAGACCAAGTTCCTCATTTCACCCTTAAAACTCTACAATTAACAATAATGAAAATATTCTTACATTTATATATTACATTAATCTTGAAGTAATGATGCAAAAGTATATAATACTAACTAAAGATTAAAATCTAATTAAAATTAAATTATGTATCTTTTATTGTCTTTTCTTTCCGTGTCACAGTTGTATATTTTCTCATCTTACTTTTATGTTTTAAGAATAAAATAAAATCAATAATTTAAATTTTATATTTATTAATAATTATATTTTCCTATTTTTATTTATTTTCTTCACATTCGTATTCAATTTTTAACATAAGCAACTCGTCGTTGGACCAACATAGTTCATCTTGAACTATATTTTTGCAATAGACGCCAACCACCATTGAAACTAACATTTTCGTGTTCTCTTTTGGTGTGCTATAATAGGTTCTAAATATTTTGCATTTTGTTTACTCTCATGATTTTTTGTAATTTTGCTTGTGATGTTTCTATATTGGTATTTTACTATCTGATGTGACCACGCTTATTAAAAATTGGTTGAAAACTGAAAAATTAACGAAATATTAAAAGCCAAAAGACTACCCGAAAGCTGAAAAACTAGACTAAAATTATTTAGTAAAAGTAGTTAATTATCTGTTAGTATGTTTTAGCTTTGGAAAACACAGTTGGATTAGTCTGAGATCATTTTCTAAACAATACTTTGAAGGAAAGGTTGTGATCACAAACATGGGAGATTACATCTCTCTTTCACAACTTATCTACATACCATTTACAGCAATGCACCATGTCCCATCTAATTAAGAAAAAAAATATTGGGGTGTATGTTTTCTTTTATAATTATATTTGAGAACCTAACAAATTGAATGAAAAAAACGAAGTTGAACTAATACATATGAGGAGGGATAACTAAGAAATTTATAGGAATTTTCTTCCTTTTAAGATCAGAATAGACATATTTTATAAAGTTTCTTGTGTTGTCCTTTTTATTGAGTCTCAAAATAGGTATATTAAAATTTGTGTCTATCAATATGTTTTGAAAATTCGAGACAATACAAATAAAATCAATAAAAAAATTCAAATTTCTATTATATTTGGTGTTGTGTTATGTTGTATACATGGTGTAAATATTCAATTTCGTTCGGAGTAATAAATTTATTTTCAAAAAATAAATAAATAACTTTTTTAGTTAACAGTAAATAAAAAAATATGAAACAAATTTTTTTTTAAAGATTTTCAAATTTTAATTTTAAAATAGAGAAACGAAAAATGATAAGAAAATAAGAAGGAAAAGACTCAATTTATTTTTAGTTATTACACCATTTCTCATGAGCTCAACAATCCAACCTATTTTCACCTGACTCTTTGCATTTTTTACCGTTTGTTTCTCATAGAGTAAATAGTGATAAGATTCTAATAATTAGAAGCGATATCTGTTCTAATTATTAGAATTAATATTATTGATGATTGATAGTGTACTCTGTAACACATTCCTTCCTTATATTGTTTATTACAATTAAGGCTGAGATTGAGATTATATTAGTATTGTAATGTGTATATATAAATACAGAGCTTGCCATATGAAGAGAGATCGGAAAAGGAAATATTCTCTACACTTCTTTCTTCCTCTCTCATTACCACTCACACATACACACTTCCTATTTACCTCTTTTGGGAGAAAAACAAAAATGTTAGAGAAGGAGGCAGAATAAAAAAAAGATAGGAGAAAAGATAGTTATAATGTAGGAAACGAAAGGCTGAAATTGATAGAGAATAATAGCAATTGAAAAGTTTAGAAGGTTTTTTCTTTTGATTTATGCATTCCCAATTTTTCACTATATTTTGTTTTAATATTGTACATTTTTTATACCTAATTTTGGCCTTCCCTTTATGGTCATTAGTTCTCTTATTCATAATATGTTATACCAAAAATCATAAAAAAAAATATTTTCCTCATTTCTTTTTAGTGTCTGTTTGGCCATTTATGTCACATGATACCAATTTTTAAATTTTTTTCTAGAAAATATAAAAAATATAAAAGAATTAAAAATAAAAAATATTTTTCTTTGTTTACTTTTATTGTATGTTCAGCTACTCACGTCGCGTGACACTTATTTCCATATAATAAAAAATACTCAAAAAAAAACATAAAAAGATTTTCAAAATTAAAAAAAAATAAAATCACATCAATAATTTTTTTAAATGTTCATTAAGAACTACGTGATCATTGATTTTCAATTATGAATGGAAATATGTATAAACGAATACAATCCTTGTCGAGCTCACCAAATAAAAATTAAACCATTTCTTAAATAGAATTTCATTTAAATTTACGTGGTCCTTTAATTCTCATTTTGAATGAAAATACATAGGAACGAAAGACATACTTGTCGCGTCCAAATTAAAAAAAAAACATTTTTTTTTGTTTCTTTTTTAACACATGTTTTCTTATTTTTGACGAAAATTAAATATTTTGAAAACCACATAATTTTTTCACATTTAATTAAAGGTACCATCTTAGGATGCATTGGCAGAACATGGTTTTATGACTAAGGGGAGCCATGGCTCCCCCAAAAGTCTTCAATTTTATTTTTTGTATGTATTTAATTATATTATATTATATTATATATATATATATATATATATTATAGATTATTATTATATATATATATATATATATTAAGTTTTGAAAAATTGTTATCATTTTATTTATATATATTATTTATTTATGTATTTTTATTGTTTAAAAAATAAAATAAAAATCAATTTGATAGATGCTCGTTAATAAAAAGGAATAAGATTTTGTCTTTGTACATAAGGTTCTTTTTCAGTAAGTTATTAATAAACACTACAAGAAAAACGTGATTTATCTACATATATTTACATACGGATTTGAATCCGTAGGTAACGTAGGTATTACATACGGATTTTACCTATAGATGTGTAAAATTGAGTTATATACAAATTTTTTCGTAGGTAATGTAAAAAAGTATTATCTGCTGATGTTCTGTATGTAAAATTCGTATGTACATTTAGCACATTAGAGCGATAACATTTGCGAAGGACAGATCTATAGGTAATGATCCGTATGTAAGTTCAAAAAAAATTAACTACTAATTTTACATACAGATTTAGAAATAATTAAATATTAAAAATAAAAATCAATGTTTATTTTCCACTATAAAAGAAGAAACCCTAGCTAAGAAGCTCACTCACTCAAAAATCACTCTCCGAGAAAAAACTTTCACTAAGAAGCTCACTCGTTCAAAAACACTCGCGAAAAAAAAAACCCTCTCAAAGCTCACTCGAAAGTCACTTGCATAGAAGAAATCCTCTCGAAACCCACTCGAAACTCACTCGAAACCCACTTGAAGCTCATTCAAAACCACCGAATCTCCATTCTTCTCGGACTCAGTCTTCATTCTTCTCGCACTCACTTCCATTCACTCGTCGTTCAACCACATGACATCAAAACCCTAGCCTCCACTGCTTGCGCCTCCTTTGCAGTGGCCCACCCCTAGAACCATCTACACTTGAGCTCATTGCAGGTTGCTCGACTTTTGGAGCTTGCACCCTTGCGTTGCATCACGGAGCTCTCATCCCACGACCACCACTACGTCTTCTCACCTCCAGCGAAGCATCCCAAGGTTAGGGTAAACAACCCATCCGAATCCTAAACTCGATTGGGTTGCAAGTGGATAGAAAATCCATTTTTTCTCTGCGTATATTTTGGATTTTGATTGAATTCAAGAGATATAAATTTGGTCTGCTATGCTTTGTTGTTTTGAGTGGGTGGGTTGTTCTTTTGTTTCTTGTTTTTGCATTGTATAAAATGTTAAAGTAGTGATATATACATATATTTTTGCTACATAACTTATTGAATATTTTCGTTTTGGACTGTGGTTATGGCCCTTGGGGATGCTTCTTCAATTGATCTTTGTAAGCAAAATAACTAGTCCTATAGTCAAATATGGTTCCTAATTGTGTAATACAGGGTTGTAACTACTTACTAGGTTAATGTGCTTTGTCTTGCACATCTTGATGATTTGAACTTAAAGAAAAGGAATTGCTTGCATTATAAATTTTACTTTAATGGTCCAAAAATGTTCTTCATAGAAAATTTAAAATACCAAGACAAATGTGTTAGTGTAGTCGTCAAGTGATGAAGGCATGCAGGTTTCTACCGATGATTATTACCCTATTTGTTTCATAATAGAATTGAGATGGCACCTCAAATATTTCTAATATTTGTAGTAGTCTTAACCTCTTTAAAGAATGGTGCCCCTCTACTATAATAAAATCAGATAGCAGGTACTAGTTTGAGAGTTAGTAAGGAAGCCAAGGAGAAGCTTAATCATTGGTCAACAACAGGATATTGTAAAAGGAAAGATAAAAAAATAATCGGGGGAAGATATTGAAGAACAAATAGACTGAGGAATGTATTATCACAATACATCTTATAAATCAATATTAGTATTCCATTATGATTTATGTATCTTTAATTTATGATTCTTTTATTCCTATTACAATATTTTTTCCAGCTTAAGTTTTCTCCAAATTAGTATGAACCCTAATCAAGATTTATGTATAAAAAGTTTATTTATTTAATTAAAAAAATAATAATTTATGTATACAAAATTTTAATTTGGCACTCCTAAAATTTTTATCCAAGTTCCACCATTTTTAGGATGGGCATTGTAGGGTACCGACACATGGACCCCAAATCTGGTTTTTGCAAACCTTGTCTTATCTTTTCAGTTTTGCCATAGTTTTCAAGAATAAACTATGGTGTCAACTCCAAACTCTGTGTTTTCCATTTTTTTGTGTTCGACATCCCATCACGAGTTTGGTTGCGACACATAGGTTTGAGTAATGATGAGGTTCTAATGTAATAACTAATTCAAGTAAGTGCATTGGTGCGTAGTAGTATCAACAATTGTCGTATGCTCATTGATTTGTTAATATTATCCAATATTTATCTCTAGATTCAACAAAACAATGTTTGTAAATGAGTTATTGTTTATCATAAAGAGTAATCAAAGTTCAAGTTTGGAAAATTAGAATAATAGATGCATGGTGAGATTAGATTTCATTTCCCTTTATTATATTATACTATCTATGATCTTTTATACTTATTATGTCTTTTGCTTAATATTTTGAAAGTACTCTAAGGTAGATCTAGGCCCATTTCTGTAGCCTGAAAGCTAAGGATTTCAGACCCTGTGTGATTCCTCCACTCCTGATTGAATGAATCCTTATTTTATTGTGCAGGACTTTTGGATCCAGCACACCTTCTAATCATATGGAAACCTCTAGCTAGAGTTGTCAAAACGGGTAAACCGACCTGACCCAACTTGACCCACCACGAGTTGATCATTTAGTGAGCCAACCCAACGCGGTTCACTTATTAGCGAGCCAAACAAATTCGAACCCGACCCAGCCCACCACGAGTTGGTGGGTTAAACGGGTTGGCTCACGGGTTCACTTAATTAATGAAATACAATTTTTTTCCAGTCAAAACTAAATTATAATTCTAATTAAAATCTAAATAAACTTTAATACAATCCAAATACGAACCAAAATCACAAAAGTACAAATTATCTATGTGTTGGGTAAAAAAAACAACATAACATGACCCAAATGCTAAGCCTAACTTAACAAAAAACACTTGTGTGACCCTTTATTTGTGGGTTGGTGAGCCATCCTGGCTCACCACGGGTTCAACCCGGGTGAGCCGTGATAACGTTGTTTTTTACCTTTTATTGATGTTAAGTTTTGTGAATAAAATCAACTCCTACCTAACTTTTATCTTCTTTAATCCTCTAGTTTATGTTATTTTTGCATTGTTTCGTATTTTAGTTGTTTTATGTTTTTTTACTTCTAATCTCTATTATGAGTTTGTGAAATAAAACAATAGGAAGCAATTCTGGTGGAGGAAAACAAGTTAAAACTCAAGGAAGCATGATTGGACATGAAAGATTGACTTTTACACAAATACCCATGTCGAGGGGCACCAAGATCAAGTCCAGCACTGCAAACATTGAGAAAGGACTCACCTATATGTATATACTGCCTTTGACCAACCTTGGAAGGCCAAAAAATGACCATTGGGCATCAGGGTCACTCGCTGGGCGAGCTGGTAGCTCGCTGGGCGAAAATGACAGACCAGAAGTGCAGTAATTGAGTCGCTGGGCGAGGTTGCATGTCCAAGAACGTCGATTTTATGCCTCGCTGGGCGAGTGTGAAGCCGCTGGGCGAGAATATCGACCCCAATACACGAATATGGTTATTTAATCATGTTTCTACGAGAGTATTAGGGGATTCCTAATTTTTTACGAATAGAAACACCTTGGGTGCTTGGGAGAGACTCTTGGAGGCTATTAGGGGTGTTGGGAAACTCTCCCTTCTCCTTCTTGAGTCTCCTTCCTCATCCATGGAGGTTTTACACCTTTTGGATTGGAGAGGATGATGGGCTATGAAATTGAAGGCGGAGATGCGAATGGGAGGCGCAATTGAACCATGAGCAGTATTCAAGAACCTTGGAAGAGGGATTGTTTCTACTTTATGGTTCCAATTTCTTCCCTATTCTTCAATTTTGTAAAACCCTAGGTTCTCCACCATGGAGAGCAATTTCTATTTGTTGAGATTAGATGTAAAACATTGAATTCTTGTGTTGTTAATTTATATGTTTTTCCAATTCATGTTAGTATTTGATTTCCATGCTTAATGCTTGTTGTGGTTTAATCACCCATGCTTGATTTGTGATTCTTGAGGTGTTGGGAAACATCTTTAGAATCTAGATTTGAAATTAAATACCTAATGGATGCTTGTATCTAGGAATAGAACTTGGTTCATTAGTAATTTTAGATTCTTGAAACTAATGCATGATTTCACTTGTTGAGGATTCAAGGGATTGAAACTTGATGAGTAATCATAGGCTCAAAGGCTCTAGGAATAGGATTTGAGTATTCTTGTGAATTGATTTTAACAATAATATGGAATTGGGATAATTTAGAATGCATGAGAATGAAATGGTTGAAGTCTAATATTGACAAATTGTAAATACACTATGTTAATTTCTTGTTGCACACCAACTGTTTCATAAAATACAAAAAGAGTTTCCATTGTGTTTGTGTGAACTTTGTATCTAATTGAGTCGTGAATTGCGAAAGTTGTCATGCGTTGCACAAGTCCCTTGGGAGATAACGATAAAATACTTATTACTTGCTATGTGTGACTGATGCACTTGCCATGTTGGTTTTTCACTAACAAGCCGGGTTCTAGGTGAGTCGAGTCAAAAATCAACCCGTATTGAAATTTGTAAAAAAATTTTAACCCAACACGGCCTGAACCCGTGGTGAGCCGGGTTGGCTCGCGGGTTCCAATCCATTTTGACAGGTCTACCTCTAGCAAGAGTTTGAGTGCACCATCGTTTGAGATTAGTCTTCCAACCTAATCCAAACCAGTGGAATAAATGAGTTATCAATTCAAAACCAAAAACTATTGAAACAAAATACAAATAAAAATTAAAAGAGTACTACTGCAGAAAATCAAGGTTAATTACATCCAACTTCCCACAAGAGAGTTTAGTCATTCATGATATTATACTTATTACAAAGAGAAAGTGTCTAAAGCTATGAAAATTGCATGATGAAAACAGAGGTAGGGCCTTGTTTTAGAGTTTATTGGCAATGCTCAACCTTGTCTTTAGCGCTCAGCCACAAAGGGTTTCCTCATAGGTGGGTGTTCTTCTCATAACAACCATTTGTCCTAGTGCTCAACACTCTTGAGTTGTACTTCCTATAGGAAAGTTTTCTTGGTTGTTCAACCTCATGTATTGGTGCTCCAACTTCCCTTGCAAAAAGGGTTTCCCCGTGTGGCTCAACTCCTATTTTTTGTGCTCAGCCAAAAACTCGAAATATGTTGTTGTGTCTTCTCTACTTTCATGGTTCAATGCGAGTAATGGTGGCTCAACTACATACTTAATATTTCTCTCATATTCACTGCAAAACAGAAAAATATCACTAAAATTTAGAAAACTTCAATTCTTTATGTACCTCATTTTGTATCTTAAGTAAAAAAGGAATGTTTTTCCTATTGAAATAATCATCTGACCATGTCTAAATTGATATGAAATTTAAGATATCTCCTAGATAGTTATCAAGTAACATTAGTATTCCTTGTACAATTTTATTCTTTTGCAAATATATATATAAAAAAAAGGGTAAGAAAAAAGTGAGAGGAAAGGAATTAATGTACATTAGAAGAATTTTAGAATTAGTGGGTGTGATGAAAGAATAGGAAGCAGAATTAAAGCAGTGGTAGGTTGTTTCAATATTGTCTTCTCCATGCATGTGAGGGATCAACCTACACCAACACACACAACAAAGAACACCGTCTTAAAAAGGTGAGCTGCTCATTTATAAGATGAAAATATAGCACCTCATGTGACCCTTAATTTTTCCTTAGTCTATTTATCATACTAAGATATATCCTCACCTAAAACATTTATTAACAATATTTTCAAATATAAAAATTATATTTTATTTGTCTGGGTGATCACCAAAATAAATAATTATCTTTTATATATTTATTTCAAAAACAAAAATCCTCATTGAACTTATTAGAATCATACCTAAATTTTCTAAAATTTAATATAAATGGAATAGAATGTGTTATAGGAACTTAGAAGAGTCTATTTTTATAATTATAATTTATATTTAAAGTAATTGTATTTTTTTATAATGTTATTTTTATATATAAATTAAATTTTAGGTAATACTTGTGTTAAAATTTATTCCGCATTATAATTTAAAAAATATAGTGTTTCTCAAAAAAAATATATCGTACTAATGCATAAATTCGTACAAGTTATTTTTTATAAAGGTTGGAACACCTTTAAGTGTTCTTTTTTTTTATTTAATTTTATTTTTTATTGATAAAAAAAAACATCGTATTAAAACCAAAAAATAAATAAAACAAAAACTAAGAAAGTGTATCACTTAAATTGATAACTCAAAATGATACAGCATTAAAATGATAATCCAAATATCATAATCACAAATAGTATTTAAACACCACTAGTGCAATTTTGGCCTTTTAACTCGCGTTATAGGCCTCGGTTGTCGCGCAACCGAAGCATAAAATGGCGCGGTGAGAATTTTGTAATTTTTTTCAACTTTTATGCCTCGGTTCATTAGAAAACCGGTGCCAAAAGGTCTAATATGCCTCGGTTTTGAAGACTCGAAGCCTAAAAGTTGGCTAATATTTCAAAAATGTCATTATAGTAGTGACATTTGGCCTCGGTTGGAATTGAACCGCTGCCAAAAACTGTTTTTTACCTCGGTTAAAATTGAACCGAGGCCAAAAACCAGTTTTCTGCCTCAGGTGGAACTGAACCGCTGCCAAAAACCAGTTTTCTGCCTCGGTTAAAAATTGAACCGAGGCCAAAAGGTTCATTAGGGTTC
>Ga0214545_1012290_pt1 | contig 11279 bp, 6 predicted proteins | sample CNSS4metaG_FD_160064 | JGI IMG/M metagenome (GOLD analysis project Ga0214545, IMG submission 160064) | Root nodule microbial communities from cowpea collected in UCLA plant growth center, Los Angeles, California, USA - CNSS4 | ecosystem: Host-associated > Plants > Roots > Nodule | place: USA...
TGATAAAACTTTCAATGTTTAAAAATTGGGAAACTTTAAAAAGTTCACAAAATTAAGTAAAGACTTTGGGGAATTAGATGATAAATTGATAATTCAACATTTTCATCATATTCATACTATGACATACACAATGTATTCTTTAAATTTTAGCACATTCAAAATTACATAATACTTGTCTTTTCCAGTTATATAAGAATTTGAAATGTTAATGCAAGAGTCCATAAAAGAAGTAATTAATATACACAAGTGCAAGTTTTTTTTTTTTTATTTTATGCGGGCTTGCGGGCCGGCCCGCACGGGCCTGCAGGCTCACTATCCTGGCCCGCCCCGCGTTTTTTCTACGGGCTCGCGGGCCGGGCCCTAATTGCCATCCCTAGTAATAAGTCTTGCTAGATTGGTGTACGGATTTGATTCCTTGTAGTAGTTTTTTTATGCATATTACATAAGTTATGTATTCAAAGTTTTAAATATGAATATTATTGTTTATTTTGATTAAATTATAGTTAATGTTGATGCAAATATTTATTTTAAGGGATTGAGTGGTTGATATAATTGTAAAGAATTAGAAAGTAGCCATAACACCTCTGATTGATTAATATTTATAATCACATAATAAACATTAATTGTAATTAATTATATGTGATGTGATAAATTTTACCCACAAGACTTTTCTTACATCTATATGATTGATTATGATGAAATATTAGATTATATTTCTCAAATTATCCAAAGGAATTAAGAAAAGAAACATAGTCTAATAGTTTTATCATTTGAGTCTAATCACTACAAGAATGTAGCATTTTGGCGTCGGCCCAAAAAGGACGCTATGAAGCCAAAACCGACGCTACGAGGAAGTTCGCATCGGCCTAGTGACAGTGTGGTGCACCATGCCATTTTCCTAGATTCAAAAGCTATTTGCATCGATTAAGAGCGAATGAAGATTTGTGGCTCAATTCGCGTTGGCTTAACCGAAGAAAACACATCAGAATATAATAATCATTTTTTATGCGTGGGCTAAGCCCACACAAAATGGAAATAAAAAATGTTTAAAATAGCTTTGAGTGAGTGTGGTGTGGGCTCAGCTGACGCAAATGTCTACAAATTTGGAAAAGAAATATTTGTTTCCAGGCACATCCCAGAGACTACATCCAATTCAAAAACCTGCATTCAAACAACAATCCTGAAATCCAATATCATTTTTCAAGCATCTTAAAGGTTGCATCCAAGCACATCCAAGAATTTGCAAACAAAGTTAAGAACATTATGACTTAAATGAGATCAAATTACAAGTTATACAAAGTCCATAAATGTAAGATCAAAATAAGACAAGTCTACTGTTATTGTCACTATAGCCACATTACAGTCAATATTTTCCTCTTTTTTTTTTTTACAATGCATATCACACTCTGTCAAGCCACATTATAGTCAACATTTTCCTCTCTTTTTTACAATGCATATCACACTCTATCAAAGTAATGCCAAGCATTTAAGTATCACATTTGGTCCAAAGCAAAAACTAATCAATAACGTAATCAACCCAAAGCAAAAACTAAATAATAAATTACTAATTACTCATCCATTTCATTGTTTTTACTTTTATGATCAATCTAAATTACAATTTCCAATATCCCTAAAATATATTGCTTACAATTTCCAATTATACTCTAGCTATTTCTAATTGATTGGATTTCTTTCTGAAAAAGATGGGGAACAATTTTAAAACTTATGAATTCAGGGAAAGGGATATAAAAAGAGACATGGATAAAAAAGAAGAAACAAACCAATGGGAAAAGAAAAAAGATAATTGCACTCAAGTCAATTCAATTAATGTTGACAATGAATTCAATGTATATATGGAGTGTGTAGTCATCATCATCTCTTATCAAAGGGGTCACAAACCATAATAGAGAAAAAAAGCATTTATTGAAAAGAAATCGATAAATATACCTTGAATCAATTAAATATTTTATGTCTGAGATTGAGCATATATTGTGCCTCATTCAACTACATCATTACTCAATAGATATTTCTGCTTACATGAAAACATAAAGAGTTTGAGATTTGGTCAGGGAAAGGCTCTTGTTGTTGATATGGGAAGTTAGAAGAAGATGGATTATGCGACTAACAACAATACACATGATATTTATCCTTTAATAGAGATATTTCTTAGCGATGAAAAACATTACAAAATCAATAATTTCATCCTCATATTACTGCGAACGAAATCGTGAACCCCTTCATCTCGCAAGCTTTTCAATCGCCTCCCAATCGAGCCTCATAATCACCTCTCATGTCGCATAGAATCAATATAGAATCACAACGTTGTTCACTCAGAGTGCTACTTTATAGGAACTCTTTGCATGCGCAGAGGAAGGAGAAGGAGATAACTTGTGCCATTGAAGCTTGACGCAGAGAAAGGGGAAACAAATTTCTTGCTCACTTGCTAACTTCGTTGCCGCCATTGAAGCTCACTTGCTCAAGGAAATGTGGTAGAATTGGGGAAAACGAACTCCAACTCGTGGAAAAAGGGGGAAAACAAAAACCCTAACTTCGCATAAACACAAAAGGGAGGCCCGCTCTGACACTCGTGGAGAAGGGAAAGAAACCCTCAATTGGCAGAAACAAAAGGAGGCAAAAGTGAAATTGGGAAATGGGGGAATTGGCAGAAGTAAAAACCACCTGATAACGTAACCTAATAACTTTTTTTCTTCTTTTAATTGAGTGTAGTATGCATCGGCTATTTGACGTTTTTAATTTTTGAGTGATGCGTCGGCCAAGCCGACGAGAAGGTCAAACGAATTTATAGGACTAATTTCCTTTTAATAAATTCACATAAATGTTTGTAGAGTCTGTTGTGCTTTGGTTAAGCCGACGCCCTTTGCGTCCCCATGACAATCGACACTATTTTTGGAAGCAAATACTAACATTTTTGTAGTGAATTGAATAAGACTTTAGCCAATAAACAATTCTTATGTCACTAGAATCATTAATTAAGACATGTTTATAATGATAAAACATGACATTTGTTATAGTCTCAAATTATGATGATGAGCATGTGTTTTTAAAATTTGTAGTTTCTCACTTTATAATATTTCAAATATAAATTGTGATATTTTCAAACTAAAAAAGATGTTTCCCCTTATTTTGGCTCGTTGCGAGTATAGTGCCCGGTGTGCGATGCATCGATGTTATTACTCATAATTACTTGAGGAATAAGGGAGACAGTCTGGTTGCGATAGTGGGATACATCAAACCATCTATTTATGGGAAACTAGATGTTGTTGTGGGGTGAAAGGCCGCAAAAAACCAAGGCTAGATTATGATTAAGGATTCTAGATGAATGTGATGGTCTATTGGTTTGATATGGTTGTTTGGATGTTAGGGGTTGTGTGTTCAAAATAAAGTTTGATTGTGATCTTAATGCTTAAGTGTTACTTGAATGAGATGTTGAGTATTATTTGTCGTGTTTTATTTATGAAATTCTTTTATATATCATTGTTTATGGTTAGCTTACCCCTATTTGTTTGTTTGTGTGTTTGTTATATGTGCGATGATCGTATAACGTGTGTTATACGGGAGCAAATGATATTGCAAATAATTTTGGCATGGAGTAGATTGACGAGAGGATGGGGTGAACTCGGGAGTTTTTATAATTTATTAGTTGTTTTAAATCAGATACTGCAGACTATGAAATTTTCTTTTGTTCGCAATTGTTATTTGTATTTTTCTAGACAAATTGACGTTTTGAACTATGTAATTTAAATCAAATTAAAAAGTTTATTTTATTAGTACATTTTCAATGATAACCCTTTTTCAGCAAATGTGTTCAATTTCTAGCTTTCCATGACATCCCAAAATTGGGGTGTTAGAATACACATTCAACTATATTGGCACAAAATAAGCTTACATAACAACAAATGGAGGAATTAAAGAAGCAAATGAAAAAATGCATATTGGAGCACCTACTCAATCCTCATCTTCGCAGGTATTGGGCTGCGTTTTCTGTGCAAGAAACCATCCTAATGGCCATTGTACAGTTGCAAATCCAATTCAAGAAGAGCAAATCAACTACATGAACAATCAAAGAAGATAAAAAAAAAATTAGCAACCACTACAATCAAAATTATGGGTGGAAAAGTGGTCAGAATCAATTTCCCAATTGGAGACAAGATGTTGGACCCTCCCAAAGACAACCATAACCTATCCAATCTGACAATTTGACCAAAATGTAGGATGTTTTAGCACAAATCATTCAAGTATCAACAACCAATAAAAAGAGCACTAAAACATCAATTAGAAACCTGGAAGTGCAGGTTGGACAACTCGCTAAGCAGTTGGCTGAGCAACATGAAGGTAAATTCTCACCAAACACCAAGGTAAACACAAAGGAATAGTGCCAATCCATTACTACTAGGCATGGCACTATGATAGGTAAAGGAATATGTGATATTTTTAGAAGAGAAGTAGAAAAGGAGGTTAAGAAACCAGAAAATAACAATAAACCACAAAAAGAAGCATTGAGTGAAAAAAGAAGAATTAAGTGAGAAAAAAGAAAAAAACAAAGAAAATAAATAGAGTATGAAGATGGAAATAGAGAAAAATAAGAAAGATAAGAAAAAATAGTAGAGAGAAAAACCCTTCTATCACATGGCCACCACCATGTTACCTGTGTTCTACATCTTTCGATGAGTACCTCAAGATGTCTTGCTGTCACACCTACTAGCCACAACTGGTAGAACACGTGCGAGAAACCATGCTACGGACCACACTCTGTAACGTCAGGTGGAGTTCCCAATACGAAGAACATTCATAACGTCTCAAGACTACCAAACTCGTTATCTTAATACTGAGGAGGGCAATCTAACTAGACCTATCCGTACACGCCAACACGCGCACTCACACCGGCAACACTTGTCAACCCGAGCCGCAACACAAGAGTTCCTCGTGTTCATCCGCCATCCCGAGCCACAACTTAAGAGATGCCATTTCGAGCCACAACTCAAGAAATGTCACGTGCTTAACCCCTATCCTGAGCCACAACTCAAAGGATACGTTCCGAGCCACAACTCAAGGAACACCAGCAAGCCGACCTTCGAGATATCTTCAAAGCCTTGTAGACCACACACATCCAAAGCAAGCAAACTTCATTTATGTTGTAGCAATATCGTCTAACGCTACTCTTGGGCCGCAAGGTGCATAACGCTTCCAGATTGTAACATCCCATCAGGATATTACGGATTTTAAATAAAAAGTAAAGAAATATTACGTCAGCTTCATTTATTAAAACACCATTTCACAAAAACGCGGGAAATTTAAAACTTTTATTACACCGACAATAGTCCAAAATTCCATAATTTATAAAACACAAAATAACATAAACATCCATAGTGTTTACAATTTAATTTTCAAGAAATAAATCATAAAACTCCCAAGCTAGCCCACGCTCCGAGTCTAAGCCTCACCAAGACCACCTGCATCCACATCATCTGCTCATGTGTACCGAGTACACGATCATCTCCAAGCACAAGCAGATAGGGTGAGCTAATATAATCAACACACACACACACACACATATATATATATATATATATATATATATATATATATATATCAATAAACATATAATCAAATACATCAAAAGTAAATCCCTTCTTTCATCCTACATGACCACAACCATGTATGATATCATTTCACCACAAAGGAACCTCATCCTTTTCTTTCACATGGCCACAACCATGTTACCTGTGTTCTACCTCTTCTAGAGAGTACCTCAAGATGTCTTGTTGCCACACCTATCGGCCACAACCGATAAAGTACGTTCGGGAAACCATGCCACGGATCACACACCGTAACGCCAAGTGGAGTTCCCAAATACGAACATAGTCCATACCATCCCAGGACTACCAAACTCGTCAGCAAATTACTGAGGAAGGCAATCCATTTGGACCCATCCGTACTGGCCACAACCAGCACACTCACACCAGCAACACTAGGCAACCCGAGCCCCAACTCAAGAGTTCCTCATGTTCATCCGCTATCCCAAGCCACAAGTCAAGGGAAGTCATTCCGGGCCACAACCCATAGAATGCCACATGCTTAACCGCTATCCCGAGCCACAACTAAAAGATACGCTCTTGGCCACAACCCAAGAAACACCAGCAAGCTCACCATTGAGATATATTATTAGCCTAGTAGACCACGTATTACAATTCCAACACATGTAATCTGACAGAGCAGTAACATTTGTTTTGAACACACAAAAGCACCATAGGTCGCTTAGGCTAAAAACCCTTGTCCAAACAATCCATCTATCTCGCTTAAGCTAGGCCCACTAGCCTGAGCGAGCCCCTAGTACAGTTGTAGCCCACGAAGTCTCGTTTGAGCGAGCTCCTTCTCGCTTGGGCGAGACCCTTCTTCGCCCAGAACTAAAATGCCTCGTCTAGGCGACGAGTTAAACAAAACACCATTTACTCTCTCGTATTCTCGCTTAGGCGAGGGGCTCTCGCCTGAGCGAGACACTCTTCATTCACCATGGAGTTTCCAGTTTGAGCGAGATGCTTAAGCAAGATGGCCTGTCGCCTAAGACCAGAATCCTCCGCCCGAGCGAGATGCTCAGGCAAAAACAATGGTCGAGTCTCTACATATCTTGCCTAGGCGAGCCTGGCTCGCTTGAGCGAGAATTGCAGACTCTGGCACTATTTTACGCACGCAACATCAGCAATTGTACCCAAAACACACTCCCAATCATACCAATTCAATTTAACAACATTATACCAACATTACAAGCATAATTTAGACGCAATATAGGCCCCCAACCCCAAATTTGCACAATAGCAGCATACTCAGCGCAGAAAACCCATCATGTTCATGCAATTAGGTAAGAGTCTCAATGAAACAGTACCAAACCAACCAAACCCCAAATTCATCACATATACAACACGAAATCCATAGCATATAATCATCAAATTAATGCAATAAGACCAAGGCATACTATTACGGGTTCAGCTCCCCTAACCTGAAATTTCCTTGCTTAAAACTTGAATTTGGGTTCCTTTAATCGCCAATGACTTGCTTTATCACCACTTCAATTTCCCCTCTCTAATTCACTCATAATTCTCTATTTTAACTTGAATTCGTGCACCTTACCAGTTCTTAAAAAACTAGCCTCCAACACCTTTCTTTCTTATCTCTCAAATTTTACCTTTTATAGACACATGATTTCTTCTTCATATAGATAGATATAGGATCTATGGAGCAATTACTTTGAATCGATCTTACCTGAGATCGGAAATCCCAAGTTTGTCTATGAAGAACAAAACTAATTATATTAGTGTCTATGACGGATTTTTCCTTGGGGGCTCTTCTGCTAAGGTTTTCTCTACCCCTTCATGCTAATTTTTAATAAAAAGAGAGTTAAATATGGGTCACTAAGGTTCGAACCCATGACCATGTTTATCATCAAGCAATGCACAACCACTCAACCAGTTTATGTTCAGTGATAATTCCTATAAATATAGAGTTATATTATCACTCCTCACGCTCAATATATCATTAAAATTAATAATAAAACAAACAACACATACATGGCATACATAGGAATTGAACCCAAGTCCTCTCACACACTCAAGTACTCTCAACCACTTAAGCTTGTACTTTTCCACGTCTCATCAAACAATATTTAATGCCATAAAGGCTCCCACTACCTGCATTTATTAATTAATTAATTATTTAATTAATTAATTTTCACGGTTTTTACACAAACCACTTGGCGGGGGACACGTGCCGCCAAGCGCCAAGCGCCGCTGAAGCCATTGTCTGCAGGTGTTGCCTGGCGGAACAACCTTTACCGCCAGGCGCCACACATTCCAGTTTTCCCCTACTTTCATACCTTTCGTCTAGCGATCATACTCCGTCATCAGGCGCCACACAGTACTCACGCAATACTGGTTTCTTAACCATCCAAAATCTGTTTACGCATTGACCACTTATTGAAACCTTGCCTTAAACTCTCTAAGTTAAGTAGTCCTATTGTAGTGTATGCTCACAATTCACCTACACAAGCTACTGCATACTTTTGCCAAGACACTCATACCAATTTCTTATGGACTTGCACATATGTGAATCTCATGCTAGCATCATGTGTCCATAAATGCCCCAACTTTCAGTATAATTGCACTATTCTCAATTATAACCCATAGCCTTGGTAGCCGGACTAACTAGAATCAATCCTCCCATTTATTAATTTTACCATATCAATAGTAATACCAATCTTAGATTACTTACCTTTCACACCTTTTAATTTGATCAATTACCCATAACTTCTAAACTTCCAGTCTTACTCCCTCACAATCCCATATCCAATTTTTGTATATACCAACTCATCCTGCACTGTATAAGCCCTCAAAATTCTTCCAGCTCAAATTTAACTCCAATTTATACTTCTAACTCACAAGTAGCACCCTAAACCTCTATCCAATGACCCATAATTCATTTCTTAACTAATTCAACTCCCAACCGAGAGCCAAACTCAGAACCACATCTAATAGCAACACAAAATTTCTTTCCTCTGCGCTGGCGCCTGGCGGCACCGAGTCTGCCACCAGGCAGTGCATCAATTCTAGGAAACCCAAAGTTTTGTCATGCACCTACGAGAACTCCAACCTCCTCATTTCATACTAGTCTCTCAAATTTTCCACCCAATATACTCTTATCATACGCTTATAAGTATTATTAATACATTATGCTTTCAATACACTAAATTATATTACTTGTGCTCACACAATTCCCTCTAAGACCCAAAATCCCCAAATGTTCAACTCTAAAACGAGAACATACCACAATCATCCAATTTCCCCTTATCACCTCATGATTTCACAATTATTCACTTCCATTTAGTCAGTTAATGATCTAAACACCCTTTCCACCGATCAAAAAGCGCCCAGAACACAGAAAACCCGAGAATCGAACCAAAATAGCCCGCGTCGCCTAGCGATAGTTCATCACCGCCAGTCAGTTCAAACAAAACCCAATAAACTGGGTTGTAGGCACGCGTTGCCTGGCGGCCAGGACCATGCCACCAGGCGGTTCCTCTTCAGGAACCCAGAAATAACCCAATAGTGATGTGTTACCTGGTGGCAGTTCATCACCCGCCAGGCGGTTTTTGGAAAAATTCCAGAAACATGAATTTTATACAGTTTGTATAGAGTTTATGCACCAAAAAATCATATATTTCATGCAATTAAACAAAACAAATTAAAGGTACGGTTCCAACTCCCCTAACCTAGATTCCTTGCTTAAAGTTTGATAATTTAGAGCTTCCATTTTTGATCACCAATGGTCTCCTTAGTGCTACCTCAATTCAACTCTTCTTTTCATGCAAGAACCACAGTTTCTCTCTGGAATTTCACTCCTCACAATGCTCTCCAATGGTAGGCACCAAAACTCTTTCTTTCACCCTTAATTCTCACTAAAAATTGTCTTAATTAGCAATGATGAAAAGGAAAACGAGAATTGGCATTAAGCTGGCTTAATTGCCATTCAAAATCCATTAGTGGTTGTTTTTCCAGCCTCCCTTAGCTGCCCATTGTCAGCTAGGGTTTCTATGCCCTTTCACATTCATGCCAATACCAGATCAAGTACAAAGTTGCAAGCCCAGTGTTGTGGCCCAGTTAAGGGTGTAACTTTTCCAACAAGTGCATTAGATCAGTTGTAGTACAATAAGGTTGTATCCACATGAATTTGGTAATTAAATTAGTAATCTACATTCTAACCCAAGTTTGGCAATAAAACAGTAATGAAAAGTTTGGTTTGGTATTGTTAAAAAAATATTAAAACTATTTTAAGAGAGGTGATGTTGATTAAGGTGTTGGGATTGAAATTGGCTTCTTAACTCAATTGTAGTTCCCTTAATTATCTACAAATTGTGTTCTTTGGTGTTTCTGGAAGTACGCTTTACTTTTATATCTAACCTCATGTTTGAGAGTTAGAACCTAAAGTTGTCAAACGCACGATGTCCCCATCGAAGTGGAGGATGTTAGTTTTGAAATGGTTGAAATGCCAAGAAGTGGGGGGTTGAATTGGCTAGTTAAAAATTTAGGCTATCTTTGAAAGCTAAAAATCACCTTTAATTGAATCATTTAGATCACCAAGTTAGGATGCAAACAGTATTGAATTGTACACTTTCTATCGGTCAAAAACAGAGTTAATCGATTGATTTTACTAAACAAACTTTGTTCTGTATAATCAACCGATTGAAACAGGAAAACAATAGACTAAAATACTAGGAAATATGCAAAAGTGCAGATTTGAGTTTTAAACCAGAAACAATGCACAAGAATGATCAAGACAGGTTCTAAATGATTATGCAAACATGCTCAATACTGCAGATGTCATGAAAACATGCAAGAACATGAAAAAGATGATTAAAACACAAGTTCTTGAAACTTTAAAATGAAAATGCAAGAGAGAAAGGTTAGAGGAGAGAGGAGACCACGAGATTTTTATACTGGTTCACTCAAACCTGAGCTACATCTAGTTTGTCAAGGCAAAAGGAACTTAACTTTGCACTATTTCAAAAGATTTACAAAGTATCCACCCTTACACTTTCAAAATATGAAAAAACACCACAAAAGACTCTTGAATCACACAAGAATCACACAAGCACAGCAAGAATCCTCTTGCAGACTTGGAAAACCACCAGGCACACACAAAGCTTGAGAAAGATCAAACCTCAGTGGTAGCACAAGCCAACCTACCACAAACCACTTTCTCCAAGCTTCAAACCAAGCCAAAAGCTCCAAGAATTGATCCAAGATCAATGTTCAAGTGCTGCAAACTGTATGATCACGAAGGAGAGAGTTTCCGCAAGTTTCCAGAAGAAATCTGCACTAAAAAATGGTCAACAGACCTCTCTTTCGAAAATCACAGCCTTTATAGTCAAACTGTTACGAAATTCAACAGGTTGATTTCCAAATCAATCGGTTGATTTCACTTGACTTAAGTGAAATCAGTCGATTAAAAAATAAATCAACTAATTGAATTTGTTGCAGTTTAAGACTACTGCAGCCAACCTTTTAACCTGTTAAAAAACAATTCAACAGATTAAAAGAGGCATTTTAACCTATTGAAAAACCATTCAACAAATTAAAAGACACACCTAAGACCAAATACATCTAATTAATGCTACAAGGTCTACAATATGAATTACAAACTTCAAATACACTTTCTTAATGATGTAACTATGTGGAGAGCACACGTTCCAGCCTTGATCAACATGAATA
>Ga0214545_1012292_pt1 | contig 11278 bp, 6 predicted proteins | sample CNSS4metaG_FD_160064 | JGI IMG/M metagenome (GOLD analysis project Ga0214545, IMG submission 160064) | Root nodule microbial communities from cowpea collected in UCLA plant growth center, Los Angeles, California, USA - CNSS4 | ecosystem: Host-associated > Plants > Roots > Nodule | place: USA...
GGGTGAGCTCATTTAAATAAAACCAAACAATATAATATTAAATACAACATCAATAAATTTAAACCCGGGTTAGTACACTTTCCCTTTTTCTTTTACTCCTTCACTTCCAACACTTGCCTTTAGACGTTTATCATCTCTATACCCTTTAGGTGAGATCAATGATCGATCTTTGCTGTACGAGTGTCTACTCGCCACTCCGACTACAGGCCACCACCTGTTAGTCCGCACGTGGGAATAACGTTGCCACAACATCTCACCGTGACACCAAGTGGAGTTCCCCAAAACAAACCTAACTTTATAGTTGTTTCCAGACTACCAAATCTCTATCAGAATCCACTGAAGAGGGCAATCATTCGAAACCTCGCCGTACGAGCCACAACCTGCACACTCCACTGGACTTCCTAAACCATCAGGCTACAACCTGGAGTGGTGACGTATTACCCCAATACAAGATGCACTCGTAACTGGGCCCCCAGCCAAAGCATCGTAATCATGAACATCCCCTAAAACGGTGTAGAAAACTTCCCTCGCGCACCATCACTGGACCAAAACCGCCTAGCGTGCATCTCACACCGCTAGGTGGAATTTAACTCCAGACCGTCTGACGGGCATCACACACCGCCAGGCACCACGCCCCTGCAGACTCATCTCTGCACCATCACTGCCTAGCGGTCACACGCTCTGCCGCCAGGCGCCTCGCGGCCCTACCGCCTAGCGCATCTGTCCCGTGCCGCCAGGCCCACCGAACCTTCAAGGTTTCTGTTGCATTATTCCGCCTGACGAAACCCACTCTACCGCCAGGTGCCCTGCGCGCATTGTGACCATTGTCACAGGTTTGTGTTTCGTCCGCTTGGCGGCTCTCACACGCCGTCAGGCGCTATACCAGTAGCGCACTGCTACTGGTTTATTGGCACTTTTACAGATTCTCAAGTATCCTAGTTACACCACATACAAACTTGTAGCACAATTATTGCACTCCAATCACAATTCCATACCAAATTGTAAGGCACTCAACCCATCATAATATAGTGCCCTTAAAGCATTTTCAGATATAATTCTATAACAGAATTACTAACTTCACAAAAGTCAAGCAATAATACTTTGCAATGTATACTCATACCTTAGATAACTCAAACATTGTATGCGCAATCCAAACTCACCCCAGTTATCAATTTCACTCATCTGACCATAGTTCCCTATAGTTTAAATGCCACATTTTATTACATGTTCATCATTCTTACCTTTTAACCAAATCCAAAACCACCCAATTCCTGTACACTCTATCATGTAGCAGTAAACTCTAATATACCCATCATACAAGGATCAACTACTTTCATTTGAACATTATTCATACATATATCTCAACATATTCATATTTGACCAATTCGATGCTTACCCATCCCCAACAACAGCATAATCATAATTTCCCATTTCATTTCACGAATTCAGCAACCCATCTCACATGCATTAATATTCATTATATAACCCCATAGACAAATGACAAAAAATCTCATGATTCTAAACAATTGTCAATTATTCATACAACCCATGTTTTGCAGATGCGTACACAACCACATTCCCGATTCCTTTTAAATAACATTCATTCCCTCAAACTGAGTATTCATCAATCAAACTGAATTCTATCCAATTCCCAACATAAACCCAACACTCAATTTCAGATCAAAATCCATGTCTTGCAACATAATCAGCATAAGCAAAGTCTATCAAACATCAAAATTCACATTCGAGCATACAGACATCACGGTCACATCACAAGTACCCCAAAAATATCAAAAATGGCCAAAAAACAATGTAATTGTGTTCGTGCCACCTGGCAGTTCATCCTCTGCCGCCAGGTGGTTCATCGCTGATACCCAGAAATTGGGTCTGGTGTTTGTGTTGCCTGGCGGTCACGCGTGACCCGCCAGGCGGTTTCTGGAAAAATTCTAGAAACCCAATTTCATCTCTGATTTTCATGTAAATTGTAAACCCAACCCCGCATACATCACGATTCAATCAATAATAAATCACAACCACATCAAACACACAATAGGAACTCCCCTAACCTGGATTTCCTTGCTCAATTTGCTAAATGTGCTACTTCCTTCTTGTTTGCCAATCTCCTTCTTGTTCTTCCACCAATTCAGACCCAGAACCTCACCCAACACTCACAAACACTCTCCTTTCGTGCTCTATTCCTGGTATAGTCTCAACCTTGCCAAAACCTTTCCCAATACTCAACTTTTACCTTTTAAACCGTGCTTAAATTTAGGTCAATAATACAAAAACGGGATTCCCACTTAATTAATGGTTAATGGCCATTCATGGTCCCCTTTATGGTTGTTTTTCAGCCTCCCTTGGCTACTAGATAAGTTTGGGTTTCCTTTAACCCTTCCCATTCCACCAAACTCTAGCATTAGCAAAAAAAAAAAAATACAAAGTTAAATTTAAGTTTTCACCAAGGCTAGAACTCACAACCATGCAATGCCAAGTCAGTACCAAACCATTATGCCAATCCATTTTTCACGCCAACTAGTATAACCCAATTGCTATCTTCTTACTTACACGCATATACATATTAGTAAATAAATAAAAATTAAATCCTACACAATTGGCATACATAGGACTTGAACCCAAGTCCTCTTACACAAACCAAGTACTCTCAACCATTTGAGCTAGTACTATTCCACATCATGAAGATTAGCATTTAATGCCATAAAGGCTTCTCTTACTCGCATTGATTAAATAATTAATTATTTAATTATTTAAATTTAGCGGGTCTTAGAGACATAATGTCATAAACTCAATATAATCACTAGGATAACTGCAAGTTTGGTGAATCTTTGAAAAGAAGTTATGGTGTGTCAAGCCGTTCAAGAAGAGTATTGACTAAGGTTGGAGTGACTAATAAGGAATATGGTTTTAAAAGGATAGATACATTGTTGAGAAAATGGAACGTTAAGGCTATCAAAAGAATAGTTTAAAGGGTTCTTCAAGTTTTATAATGGTCTCGAGGAAGGTTTCTCAATGACGATTGTTTCCTTGTCATGCCGAACATGAAAGGATCATTATTTTGAGTAAACAAACAAGTGACCTTATGTATGGATCAGAGTAGCGCAGCGGGGGTGATGGCAGGTGATGCTTAGAAATGGTAAGAGGTGCGTGAGAAGAACTATCTTACTCATGACCTAGTGATTACCACGAAGACCGATTCTTTAAAAACACCAAAGGTTTTGTTCTTGTGTGTATCGGGTAAAAGTGTACAATGATCATTCAGAGTTGGAAGTGTAGGATTGGATAAAGGAAGTTGGACCAAGGAAATGATGGGTGGTTGAATTATGTTTTCAAGTTAGGGTACCAACCTAGAAGTAGGGTAGTAAGAGTCGGTGTTCATTTCTAGGAGAGAATTCAAGATTTAGGCTCTGGCAAGGTAAGAGTAAGAGTTGGTGGAGAAGTTAGTGTCTAAGTTGGGAGGAGAAGAGGTGAAGAGATTTCAGTGGTCAAGTCATTCGACTAGTACAAAGGAGTTTCTCAAAAGAGGTCGGGAGAAAAGACAAATTGGGCAATCTTAGTTGGAGGTGTATTGTAAAGCTGATTGGTACAGATCAAACTAGAGACTTGAAGTCAGGGAGAGTTATGGTTATGAGGTTTCTGTAAAATGATGGTTTCAGGTTAGGGGATTAAAGGTGAAGGTAGGGCGCCAAAACGATATGGTGAAGGAAACCGTTGAAGGTTTTAAATTGAAAATGGAATAACTCAGTAGGGAACTTTGTTGCCTTAGAAGAAGCCAGCAAAGGAAGTAAGATGTTATGAGTGTCGTTATGCGTAAAAGTGGTCAAGAGTGTTGATGGTGGGGCAGTCGGCCAGAACTCAAGAGTGATCAAGACAGTGGAGTGATTCTTAAAGGAGAGAACAAAGTGATGTGAAGTGATAACTACATACTTTAATTTGAGATTTGAAGTCATTTAAGACTTTGATAAAAACCTACAAGAGGTAGCGGAGAGCACATGGTAGATGAGTCAGTATATCAGATACAAGTTGGTTGGGCAGGTATGAAGGAACATCTAGTTTTAAGGTTACAGGGTGGAAGTTACTTCGAGAGTAGTGACTAAACCAATCCACATGGGTGAACACATATCGCTTAGCATAGAGGCAAAGTTTCTAGTGACTATAGGCGTTTGAGTCATTATATCAGTCGTGTTTGAGTGGTGGTTCTTAGAGGAAATAATGAGAACATAGTTTCTTCCTACCTCATAAATGAATTTTCGAGGACGAAAATTTTTGTTGTTGGGGAGAATGTAAGATCCACTTTTCTAGTCTTATGTTAAAGGGCAATGCCTTAACTTTTGGGCCTAAGGGCTGGCCCATAGGGTACCTAAAACCCCTAAACTAGCCTTATTCCTCTCATTCTCTGCACCTATCAAAAAAACAGCAGTCTCACTCTCTCTTCTCCTTCCAACAAAGCTCTGCTAGGGTTTGGCTCCCATTCTTCGTTGAGCTATGAGAACTCCATTTATTACACGTAAATCGATCCCCAACGAATACTTCCTCTTTTCTAGCTCTGTTGTTGCAGTTCCAACTAGAGCTCTTTTAGTAATCTTGTTTTCTGTTCTAGTGTCAGTATTCCAACTTGCAAATCAGTTCTTGGATCTGTAGTAATCCTCTAATGTGTGCTTGTACCTTCCGCTAGCATTCGTCCAGGTAAGGGAAGCTAGAACCCTCTTGTTTGGTGCGATGGTTGTTATCTTGCTTATGTTTCGTGATTTTCGAGCTTATATGTTGCTATGAATGTATGGTATGGTTGACATCATTGCTTGGATGTGAAAATATGGTTGTTGCAGGATGAATAGTGGCGAGACCCGACACTCTCGCCCAGGCGACCAGGCCTCGCTCAAGCGAGACTTGTAGAGACAAACCCAGACTCGCGCTCGAGCTCTCGTTCAGGCGGAGAGCTTTCGTTTGAGCGAGACACCATCTCGCTCAGGCGAGAGAGGCTCGCCTAAGCGAGGACGAGTGGGGGTTTGAGGTTTGTGCTATAGGCGTAGCTCAGGCGAGGAAGTCTTTCTTTTGTGCGAGGGACATGCTCGCCCAGGCGAGTAGCGGCTCGCTTAAGCGAGAATCCGCGAGCCTCGCAAGGTTCCCTAATGACAGTCTCGCCTAAGCGAGACCCTGTGGCTTGAGTGAGGCTGGCACGGGATTTCTTTATGCAACTGTACCTTTTATGTTGTTGGGGCCTTAATTGTATGTTTGGCTTGTTATGCTTTACCTTGGGTATGAACTGTATGAATTGAGTGACCCTATATGAATGAGATGAAAATTATGATTCATGAGTTTTGGCATGATGTGAGCATGATGTTTGTGTGGGATTGGTTCATAGAATTTAACATGATGAGTTCGTTATGGAGTGGGATATGAAATATGGAGGGATTCATGGAAAATGAATGATGTTCCTTGGCATGGTATTGGCATGATGTACGATTCTATTTTCATGGCTTTGGGAAGGATGAGTTGTGGTTGACTAAATATGAGATACGAATGAGGGATGATTACAAAGGTTGATATGATATTGACATGTGTGGTGAATATTTCATGATTGATTGAATGTGTACAGTATGTGGTCAGTACGCAAATCCTTGGGATCTCTAGGTGAGATTCCAGGGTAATGCTTCAGTGGTCAGGACGTAATTCCATGGCCCCTGTTAGTGGGTGTCCATGGTGGTGCCCCATCTATATAATTTTGTAAGGATTCAAGGTAAGGATTGCATCCTGACACTCTAAGAAGTTAGTTAGTCTCACTTAGAGCGGACTTACTCCTGTGGTGCGAGTAGTAGGAGGCCTGAAATTCATTAAGGGTTAACCTTGTGTGTGAGGGAATTGATTCATTGCAACATTTGTAACACTTGTAACACATAGCTCGGGAGTGAGCAGCTCGGGGGTGAGCAGAGGTATCCACCACAAGTGCGAGCATCCGCTGAATCCGACCAGGTTATATGTATCTGGATGAGTCGAGTCGAGTCTTAGTGTATTGATTGAAAGGTCATAACATGCTTGAATGATATATGTATATTGGGCTGAGAAGGCATATTTGATTGCATGATAAAAATCTTTTTGCCTCTAGCTTACCCTTTGTTTGTTTGATTGCTTTGTATGTTGTTCTTCTACTTTTGCGATGATCATCAATTTATTGATAGGAGAAGATGCTAGAGTCCTCGTGGTCAACAAAGGAGGGATGATTCTGCTGCATAGTTTACTCGGACTGGAGTTCTTTTATTTGGGCTTTCATTAAGGACCACAACCTATGTTCTGTTTTAGCTTTTGGGTGTATCATCAACTACTGTCGTTTACCTTTGTACCCTTTTGGCATCGTGGTGTGCCTTTTATGTTTTACTTCCTTGGATACTTGTAAGGAGTAGGGTTTAAACTCCGGGGCCGCTTTTCTTTTATTAATCAGTGTGTTGCTTCCGTTAATTATATTTATTAATTAAATGGGGTGTTACAATGTGCAAAAATAGACTAACAAAAAAACAAAAAAAAGGAACTGAAAAAGTGGTTGCACTTGACGGGACGTTGCACGTGTGCCAGACTTATGTGATCAGCCTTTATGAGAAACGTCTTTATCATTACTCTGAGATAAACTCTTTCCTTTTAATTTATTTATTTATTTATTTTTTCTCTATGGAAGCATGCAAGGTTTGGAAAATGAAAATACATGGGTTTTTCTTAATTTAAAAGTTACTTCTAAATTTACGGTATGTTTTGATGGTTAGTGAACTAATAAAAAGTTTTTATGGTGTCTTACTTCAATATTTTAGTTCCTAAGTCTCTGAAGCATCTCAAGATTTCACTTCATAAGTCTCTGAATCATCTTAAGGTAGGGTAGCCAATGAATTTTTCAATTTTTCATTTTTTGTTGTCACAATGTAATAATTTGACTAGAGAAATTGAAATTTAAAACCTTATGCATGCACGATTATAAAAAGAAATTTATGTGGTCTTACTTAGTGGTCTTACTTATAATGGTTTTCAGTTATATTATGATTTTGAATGATATTATATTAATTTAATTATTATTGAAATGTGTATGAAATGATGAATTTATGAAGTGAAGTTCAATTGAAGTCCCAAACATGAGATGGTATGTGAACGCTTGTTTGATTGTATAAATTAAGTATAGCAACATATTGAAGAAAATAGATATCATTTTGTTTTACTAATGAATTATGTAGATTAAGACATCAAGTGATGATCAAGTGATGATAAGTTGAGAGAAAGTTATTGCATTGAAAAATTATAAATGTACAAATATTTCTTGTATTGAACTTATCTTGACTTGTGAAGTCAAGCAAAACCTTTCTTGATCAAGTGAGCATGTTAAACCTCTAACCTTTGAGAGATTTTTGCTCAAGCAAGTCATTTTTCAATCAAACAAAAATGAGACCAAAAGTTTGGTCTTTGTTTCAGTTGTATTTTCACTTTGAGGTTTTTTTTTTTTACTTGAAAGGGACAAATTGCAAAAGAAATTATGGGAATGGGAAGATTGAAAAGAAAAAGGTATAATCCCTAGGTAAGTAGTGTTGCATGTGTATGATATTATATAAAGAAATCGCATGGCTCCATAAGGATTTCTACATAGGTATTTTTTTTTTTTAAAAGTTGTACGCTTACTAGCGACTTTGGAGAGGAAGTCGGGCAACCCCCCTCCAAGGTTTTCAAATTTTACATGGAAGTCATGCACCCCTCGTATGATTTTCAATTATTGTAGTAAATTCCTCCCACCCCTATACATTTTTCAATAGCGAAGCCATAGTCTTCTGATTGTTGTATCAGGGGCACACAAACTTGTTTTACAAACACTTTGACAGAACATGCATGGCTTGTGGTACTCTGATCAAACAAACATCTTCTTAAGCATTCATTTGGGCACTCTGATCAAAAGAAAATCACAAAATTAGGTCACTCATAATTTAGATATAGCTGAAAGCAAATTGAGTTCAAAATCTTTGGTTCATGAACCATAATGAACATATAGTACAACCAATTAATGGAAAGAAATAGTTAAAATTGTTATAATTTCTCTCGTGCCCATTATTACTCTAAAAATTAATAGAAAGAAATAGTTAAAATATGATTTTTTTTTCAATTCTGAAACTTGCAACCAATTAAAACCAATTATTATTGTTCTAAAAACTGCATTATTTGATCTAATTTTAGCATGACACGTCATTATTTTTTTTTTAAATAAAATATTTTAATCATGTATGACATAAACATGAGTGAAAATCACACCGTGCAATAGTTTTTAGTGATTAGAAAAGAGATACCCACTCGGCCCAAGTGATAAGCAACATCTTTTGCTATTACCTGAAATCGTAGGAAAAATAAATTCAAAAAATCACCACCGACTACAACATTTTGTATCTAAGTCAATTGAAAAAGTGAGGCAATTTACTCACCAATTGAAAGACTTTATAGGGATGCATGACTTCACTATTGAAAAATGCATGGGATGGGATGACTTCACTACACCAATTGAAAATCGTATGGGGGTGCACAACTTCACTACAACAATTAAAAATCATATAGAGGGTACACGACTTCCCTATAAAAATTGAAAACCATGAAGGGTGCATGACTTCCCTCCAAAGTCGCCTCATAGTCCCAGAACTTCTTATTTGAAAAAAAAAAAACCTCTACATAAATTGTTATAGGCCACACAACTTTTTCATATAGTGTCGTTAGCATGCAACACGACTTGCTCAAGCGTTGTAATTTCTCTAAAAATTTTCCCACTCTCATAAAAATACCTTGCTTTGAACATTTGTTGATGGACAATTGCATTGAACTTACCTTGATTTACGAATTTAAAGATTGTAGATATGACATGTTTGTTAAATAATATTTAGTATGCTAAAATCCTTATTTGGTCCTCATATTTGTTTGAATTATTCAATTAGTCCCTAATTGTTATTTGGTTCAACTAAGTCTTTGTATTTTAAAAATGATCTAATTAGGTCATTTCCATTTTATTAGTCTTGATACCATGTTCGTAGATCCCACATGTCTATTCTTAGTATTTTCAATTTTTATTTCTATTTTTTTCAATTTATTTTGTCACGTGTCAAGTCATTGTTGTGCCACGTGAAAGTGGCAATGCCATGTGACATTGTCAATGCCACATGACAATGTTAGTACCACGTGTTAATATCAATGTCACATGGCAATGTCGTGTATTCAATTTGGTTCAAATATTTGAAATTTTGTCTCAATTGAATCCCAATTTTTTTTTTTTTTTGAATTAAGTAATGTTGTCCCTCTTTTAAATGATACCAAACTAGTAATTTAGCCTTGTAAGAAAAAAAAGAAGAAGAAGAAACTATAAGCTTGTTTTTTTAAAGAACCCAAAACACTACCACTGTAAATCAAAATAAAAGCTTATAAGCTTTCTCCTTAAAATGGATCCTTTCTCCCCATCTCCATCTTCTTTCTTTTGTTGCTCACTCACAATCTATCGTCTCCTTAATTAGAAGTCGGGTTGTAATCACCATGTAGCCTTCTACAAGTTAACCAAATGAAATCTCTATTAGAGTAAGTCGAAATTTCATCTCCCTTAGACACCTATTCTGGTTTGGGCAATACATGTGGTCTCCTTGGTCTTGCATGTGCTTCTAGCAGCTTTAGTTTCACTCTTTGCTAACTATTGTCTAGTTGGTTTAGTTTGATTGTCTTTCCATTATTGATAGGTTGAGATAGAACTTTTGAAAGTTCAAATTCAGTTAGGGCTTTTCAAGTGTTTGGATGGTTCTATCGGGTAAGGGAAGCTAGAGATGTTTTCATTTGTTGAGCCCAAAAACATGAAATCTATCATCATAGAGATGTTCTAAAGTAAGATTGGATCAAGGAATGTCAAATTTCACAAATCAAGCTCAAAGAGGAGTTTTTGCGATCTATCATGCCATTGGTCTGCACTTTTGGGGTGTTGGGCACCAGTTTTGGAAACCCAAAATAGAAGCCATTACACATGTGGCAACGGACGAAACCCTCTCATTATCGAGCGACAGTTTGACAGTGGTTCATGTCTCGTTGGCCTGAGCATCACTTTCTGGCGTAGGGCGCCACTTTCTGGTGTTGGGCGCTACCCAGATTTTTACCACTACATCTCTTGGTAAAATGTAGATTCTCAATTCGTTAACCGTTATATCGAGCTAAAATTTTGACAGTTGATCCTAGACACATGATTCTTCACTTTGACTTGTGAGATCTTTGTTTTGAATTCTTTGGTTAGAGAAATGGTTTTCACTGTTTTGATGTACTTTATGTATGTATATATTTGAGATTGTAATTGATTGAGATAAAATTATTGATATGTGAATCTAAAAATGTGGTTAAGGATGTATATGATTATGAAAGTAATTAATTATGGTTAAAGTATTATTGTATAAATGTGATGATAATGGGTTTGTTAATGTATACGAGTATTACATGTGTTTGATGTAATTCCATGGGTCTTATGGGTAGATTCTATGGTGGTCTTATTTTAGTGTATGCAATCGACTATGAATTCAAGTAAGGTGACATCCTGAAACACTAATGATCATTCACACTCAAATAGAGTAGAATGGATCATGTGGTGAAAGTAAGAGGAGGTCTTAGTTTATGGTAGGATAATGCCTTAGATAATGATGGATTAATCTTATGTGTGGTAGGGTGAAACCCATTGGCAATGGCTTTGCATAGCAGTAGAAGCCACCACAAGTGCAAGTCTCTAGTGACTTCGATTCCAAATGCATGTATCTGAATAATTAAGTTTAGTGTTAGTTGTCTGTGTGCAATTATATGAATTATTGTAGTTTGTACATGCATGACTTATAATTGATATGATTTAAATGGTCTTATGATAACTCTTTTGTATACTAGCTTATCCTTGAACCTTGTGGTTTTGTGTTGTTTTCTTCTTTTGCGATGATCACCATTTTGATGTGAGTAAATGAAGATGTAGGTTTAGAGACACCTCTGAAGGATGAGAAATTTGTAATTGGAGTTGTGAGTTTACAGCGGATGTATGAGTGGTTAGTATGTTCGGTATAAGAATATTTTTGTAAGATTGGTGTTGTTGTATAAATGGTATATTTTTATAGTCTAAACTCTTTAAGAACTATATTAATGAACTTTTTATTTTATTAATCTGCCTTCGAAAATTGTTTTGAAAATGTCTTATTTTTTTAGTTTTATACTACTAAATGAAATGTTATAAACCTAATTACAACTTATATATATATAT
>Ga0214545_1012299_pt1 | contig 11275 bp, 8 predicted proteins | sample CNSS4metaG_FD_160064 | JGI IMG/M metagenome (GOLD analysis project Ga0214545, IMG submission 160064) | Root nodule microbial communities from cowpea collected in UCLA plant growth center, Los Angeles, California, USA - CNSS4 | ecosystem: Host-associated > Plants > Roots > Nodule | place: USA...
TAGCAAGTAGTATTAAATGAAAACATAAAGCTAATATTAAGGTAAAAGATGTAATTACTTAAGAATATTTAAAATGTATCACTTTGCAATTGATTTGAATCCATATCTAACTAGTTAAATGAAGAATTAGATCACTAAGAATAGTAATTACATAAAAAAAAGTATATTTCTCGTTTTTCTATCAAAAATAAACTTCTAGCTTTATAATCAACTACAACAAGATATAACAAGTTCATTTTCTTTTTCAAGTTTTAGCATTATCATCAACTTCATACTCTTGCTACAGGTGATTGTAGATCACGATAATGAAGTTCCCTTGTGTACAAGAACACAAACATCAGTTAAAAGCACGGGAGAAACCTTGTGGTTTTTTAGTCTTTTAGCCCTAAAATAATAGTACAAAAAAAACATTGTTATTGCTCTCACCTATGGACCATCAATTATAGAATAGAAAACTACAATACCACTAACAAAAATAGATGTTTCGACGCATAGCCACACAAACAACTGAGTAGTTGTAACATAATCGACAAATGTAAAGAACTAAAATGTAACATCCAAAGATAGCATTAAAAAATGCATATCAAGGTTATTAGAAAATATCACATTATAAATCTGCAAGTATCCTAAATGATATTCAAGGATCCAATTTCAAATTCATAATACTTCTTAATTGATAGATAAAATGCTTGTTAGGGTGATAACTTTTCTCTAATATTCAACAGACTCAAGCTAGCTTTGGTAACTATTTACCATCATGTTTATCGTCAAAATACAAAGAATGCAAGCTTTCCAATGCCATGTACAACATCAAAAACCACAAAAGCAATCCACTTACTCACCTTGAGTGAATATACTTATCAACTTCTTCCTTCTTCTCAGGACCATAGATAAAACCATTTTTCTTCAGATAAAGAAGCAGTTTCATCTTGCATTTTCACATCTCCATATTGCTTTCTTTTAGAAAACTTCCTAGAGCCTAAATCACAATGGTATCATCATTTCAAATGGATTTTGAGAGTTACCTTGCAAAAGAACAATGCTTTCAAATGTCGCATAATTGAATGCTATTGGTATTATGTGAAAACATTAGACATCATAACATAATGATTAATTCACAAATATCATATCATACCTTTAGGAACTGCACCTTTTAACTTTAGCACCTCATCATGAGCTTGAACCACTTCACTTTTTAGCTTTGCAAGTATAGCATTATGCTTCTCCATTTGAAGTGGAGTCACCTTTAAAAACATTTCCAACCACTTTAAAACAAGATTACAAATACAACAGGGAAAAGAAAAAGATTGATAAAGCGGTGAAACAATTCAACAAAGAAAGATAATTTTCTCATATACGTGACACACTTACTTAGTGCATGCCCAACGCTTCATCCCAAAGAAAATTCAGCAAAGTGAGCTTCCAAGAAAAATCTGTGTGATATCCATTTGCACCTTCTTCAAGCCAATCCAAAGGAAAATCCTTCATTATATGATCAGATTCAACTATTAAATCTTTCAGAGTTTTCAACCATCAATTACTTCCCTTGCTAGTCAAGGATGGTGACCTAAGCTGGCAGTATAATGTTTCAGTTTCCTTTTTAAACTAATCCTCTGTGCAAGCAATGCTGATAGTATTGGCTTTTTACGCTGCACACTAGAACGCATGATTCTGGTGCTATTTATAGAGTTTTCATATTTTCATTTGACTGTAGATTGCGATGTATCGTAAGTTTTTATAGTCATTTCATTTTTCTTGTTCAAATATGTTCCTGCGAAATAATTTTATTAGAACATGTGATTGATGTTTGTGAATCAATTGTGTGCATGTATAGTTCTGTAGTTTATTTGGTCATTTTATAGGGCAGAGGAATGTAAATATCTGTTGCGTTGGAGTTCAATAAACATACATATGCTTTCCAAGTTCAGACAATTTCAAGAAGAGTGAAACTTGCTTTGTTAGTTTTGAAATATTACCTATTTAATACAGGATTGTTAGTTTGGTCATTTATTCCTTTTGTTAGTTGGATTTTATTGATGCTGGATCAATGGATCAATGCTTACAGAACTTGGCATAAATGTATATCATGATTCCATTTATGGGGTCTAAAATATGTGTATCAATCAGTGATCTCAAAATTATTACTTATTTAAGCACAATTTCTTGCTGAAAATTCATGAAGTGAAGTTGGTTGCCTAAATTCTTTCTCTCTTTTTTTCTTAGAGGTGCTAACAATACATTTTTCACCGTTGATCATACTTTTAAAAAATTATGAGTGAAATTCTTTAAAATAGAAATACAAATTGCAAAAATTTGTAATTCAGTAAATTTGTGAAATAAACAAGTTGTGTTTCAAGTATGTAATTTGTTGAATTGCATCAAATTAGATTGAAGATCATAGAATAGATAATGTTCATCAGTGTATATAATATAGAGAGAGTCAAATCCATCAGGCTTGCTCTAACACTACTAGACCCTTACATTGTTTTATTGGAGACACGACCAAACAATGTTATATCCCCATTTAATGAGAGAGAAAAAGAGGTAAGCACAATCAAATATGTTAATAACAATTTTATCATTTCAATTGATAATTGTACGGATCTCTTTGTACCTACAATGGAATAGGATGACAGAGAGAGGCTGATCAATATATTTTAATCAACCTTTGTTGTTCTACAAGATTTCCATATTTCGTATTGCAGTGCCATTCCTTTGTTTGCATCCAGCTGATTAGGAACTTAATTGATTCCCACACATCTTATACATTCCCACCATCTTGGTTTACCTTGAATATTTTTTTAGAGGATCTCTTGATCTTTCATTAAGTTGATAAGAATCTTTATCTGGTTCTTCAGTCTTTATGATGTTGTGACTAGTAACATGTATGATTTAAGTAATTAGTTTTTGCCAAAAATTATTGCAATTCACGGCGCTTGTGTGTTTATTTCTTGGATTTCATTGCTTCATGGCATTTAAACTTGGACCACAAATATGATTTTCTGAGTGATATATTTTTTGGACCAGAAAGCTGAAACAATTATCTAATTCAATTATGTCTTTTACAACAATTATCTTAACAGTAGTTGAAACAATTATCATGGAAAATTAACGAGAAAACCAGAGTCATGGACAAGAGTTGGATGAGTCAACCAAGATCTTCTAGCAGGTACTTAGATGGTTTAAACAAATTTCTCAACTTTGCATTTAGTAATGCAGCATAAGGTGATAAAATTTTATGTTCATGCAAGAATTGAAATAATTCTTGTTGGAGTAACCAAGTAGAAGTGTATGAACACTTAATTTGTGATGGATTTGATAAAAGATATGATAAATGGATTTTTCATGGGGAAGGTGGATCTTCAAAAGTGGATAAAGGAAAGGCTAATATGCATGATAATTTAGATGAACTTCTAAAGGATACTTTCATGATGCCTAAGTGTGATTTTGATGACATCATGGATGAAGATGAAGAGTTTGATGTAGAAATGGTGAGGATTTACAATTTAGTACGTGATGCTTGTCAAGAAGCATACCCGGGTTGTAAAAAATTCTCAAAACTATCAATCATTGTTTGTTTACTCCATATTAAGAAGCTTTATGGGTGGAGTGATGTATCATTTAGTGCGCTACTACTATTGCTTAAAGAATTGCTTCCTAAAAACTCTTCTTTGCTGGTAACATTCCAAGATTGCAAATACTTAATCAAAGAGTTAGGTTGTAGTTATGAAAAAATCCATGCTTGTCCTAATGACTATATCCTATTTTGGAAAGAGCATGAGAATGAAGATACATGCCCCAAGTGCGACGCTTCTAGATATAAAGAGATAGTGTGTCTAAATCTTAAGAAGAAAGTTTCTTGCAAGGTAGTTTCTGCTCCGGTTCCAGCCAAAGTGTTGAGGTATTTTCCTCTTAAATCGGGGATCAAGAAGTTATATATGTCATAAAAAACTGCTGATTCAATGAAATGGCATGAGAAGGGTCGTCCTAATGATGGAAAATTAAGGCATCCTACAGATTCACTTGCTTGGAAAACTTTTGATTCACTACATCCTGATTTTGCATTGGATCCACGAAATGTGAGGCTTGGGTTAGCAAGTGATGGATTTAATCCATATAAGACAATGAGTAGCAAATATATTATTTGGCCGGTTGTTCTAATTTCATACAACCTACCTCCATGAGCCTGCATGAAGCAATCTTATTTGATGTTATCTTTACTTATTCCAAGTCCTTCTTCCCCTAAAAGTAGCATATATGTCTATTTAAAACCTCTAGTTGATGAGCTAAAGGAGTTATGGGAGAAAGGATTTGAAACCTATGATGCCTCTAGTAAGCAATATTTTAATGTTCGAGTTGCATTACTTAGGACTGTAAGTGATTTCCCTGCCTATGCTATGCTATCAGGTTGGCGTACTAGTGGAAAGTTGGCATGCCCTGTGTGTAACTATGATACATGGTCCAAGTACTTGTCGAAAAGTAAAAAGATTGCTACATGGGTCGTCGTAGTTTTTTGGACTCCAATCATAAATGGCGGAAAAATAAGAAGTGTTTTGATGGCTATGAAGAATTTAAAGTTGCTCCGATTCCATTATTAGGTTCTACTATATTGGAAAAAATTGGCGAAAGAGAGAAAATTTATTTGGAAACCCTCAAAAGAGGAAAAGAAATAATGTTGATCTATGGAAAAAAAAAGTATATTATTTGAGTTGCCATATTGGGATACTAATTTGCACCGTCACAATCTCGATGTAATGCACATCGAAAAGAACATTTGTGAAAATGTAATTGGAACACTATTGAATGTAGATGGAAAATCAAAGGATCATATCAAAGCTTGCCTTAACTTGGTAAAGATGGGTATAAGGTAGGACATTCACCCAATAGAAATAGAACCAAATAAATATTTGTTACCACCTGCACGATTTACTCTTTCATAAAAAGAAAAGGATATCTTTTGTGGCATTTTGAAATGAGTGAAGCTTCCAGAAAATTATGGGTCTAATATTTCTAATTGTGTTCAACTTGAGCAGCAAAAACTTCTTGGGCTTAAAAGTCATGATTTTCATATTCTGATGCAAGACTTACTTAAAATAGCAGTACGAAGAGTTTTACCAAAAGAAGTCGCAAGAGTTTTAATTAAGTTAAGCTCATTCTTCAAGATTTTATGCTCCAAAGTTATCAATGTTGAATTATTTGAATGTTTGGATGTTGAAATTGCATTGATTCTTTGCGAATTGGAAAGAATTTTCCCTCCATCTTTTTTTGTTATAATGGTTCATCTATCAATACATTTAGCATACAAAGCTAGAATTGCAGGACCCGTGCATTATCGTTGGATGTATCCAATTGAGAGGTAATTTGATTTATATTTTTGTCCTTTTGTAGGTTTCTTTTTAATTCGTACTTAAGTTTTATACTTGTATGCTTATAAGTTTCTTCTTAATTTAAAGAACTATGTGCGTAATAGACATTATCCAGAGGGTTCTATTGTAGAAGGGTATATAGCATATGAATGTTTGACATTTTGTTCAAGGTACTTAGATGACGATATCCAAACAAAATTCAATGAACCAGCAAGGAGTTTAGATGGCCCTATAGGAGATAGAGTCATGACAAGTTTGGATCCTCTTACATGGGAGCAAGCTCATCGATATGTGTTATTCAATTCTGAAGCTATCAAACCATTTCTCAAGTAAGAAGATATGCATACTCAAGAATACATATTATTACTACACTTTATTATAGTTTACTTAACATATATAGCATATTCAATTTTTTTTCTGTAGGCAACATGAAGAATTTGTTTTCAGTCACAATCGTCAAGGTTCAACAAGAAAATGGAATAAGGCTAAAGATCAATGTCTTACTTTTCATGAATGGTTTGAAGATCGAGTAAGGAATTTATATGTTAGTGAAGATGTTAAATGGTTGTCTAAAGGGCCAAATACAGTTGCGAGAAGATTTTCTGCATATGCAATAAATGGCTACAAGTTTGTCATTGAAAGTCATGAAAGAAAAACACAAAATTCAGGGGTTATGGTTGTTTCATCTACAGTCAAGTTTAGAAGCAAGAAAGATGAAAATCCGTTGGTAGAAAATGTTACCTACTATAGAGTTTTGAAAGATATAATTGAATTGGATTACTATGGACATTTCAAGTTTGTGTTGTTCAAATGTCATTGGTTTCAAATTAAACAAGATGGTTTTGGATTGGTACTCATAAATTTTCCAAGGTTGATATATGAAAATGATCCTTTTGTATTTGCATCTCAAGTAATGCAAGTGTACTATACAAAAAACCCAAATGATCATTGGCATGTTGTTACTAACACCACCCCTAAAGATTTGTTTGATATATATGGTGATCTAGAGAATGAAGATGTGGAAAAGCACTTAGATGATCAATTAAGAAGTTCAATGTTTGTTCAATTTACGGTTAATGAAGATGAAAATATTTGGTTTAGGGATGATGTACCTAGAACAACCATTGATGCAAGTTTAACAGATGATGAAGAAACAAGAGAAGAACCTAGATAAGAGTCACTTGATGATTGAGTTCACTATTTAAATTGCTTATGTTTTTAATTTTTTACAGTGGTACAATAAGGGCAAGAGGTAAAGTTTCATGGGCTACCAGCTCAATGGAAGATAACCTTAATTATCAAGAAGTTCAAACATACACCAAGAAGCATAAGGCTTCATGGCCAAGTGGATCAATGACTGAAATTCTTAATGAGCTAGAGGAGACAACATCAAGTCCTTGCCTAACACCCTTGGCACCCTATTTGATTAACGATGATAGTAAGTGTAAAGTACTTGATAATATATATTCTTTAGAAAAAAATACAAAAACAATATTATTCTTTTGTCATTTATAAAAACAGGTCTTGTTATCAAGAAGAAAAGGGGTTCAACAAAGTGTCTTAAGACTCATGGTTTGAGTCATGAAGATCGCATCAAGTTAGACTAAATATTCTTGGCCAACCTATTGGTCAATATAGGGCTGCCTTGAGCTCTTATTTGGGAACATTGGCTAGGAATGCACACATTGCTCCTTTGACATACACAACTTGGAGAGAGTTGAAAAATAATTGGGAGGATATGTGGCAAACAGTCAAGGTATCATTTTTTTCTCATCATTGATATATGCTATCTATTTATTTCTGAATTGATTTTGGACCAAGATTGAACGTTAATGTCAATATATTAGTGTAAAGAGTTATACAAATTTGTCACTGTTTTTGGATCAGTTTCAAGATAAGATAACATTATTTATTTTTTATGATAAAGACAAAGCAACTCATACTTGCTTTATTTGTTTCAAGATTCAAATACGAGTAATTCTTTTATTTTATAAAGTTTGACACATCTTGTTTTGTATGTATTATGTATATTTTGATTCTTGCTAAAGTTTCCCCTCACCTCTGTAGTATGTTCTTCTTCAAGATTATGGTAACTTCATTCCTCTCTCTGTATATCAAACAAGATAAGGTGCCTTCTTATATTATCTTTACATTTAGGCCCTTTTGTGTAGAAACTGTATGAGTTAGGTTCCTTACATTACAAATGTATTTTAGTTCTATTTTGATACTCTGCAGATGAGTGATTAAACGTGTCTTCGATCTAATGAAGTAAAACTGCTACAAAATATAATTTGTGTATAGAAGCTTCACAAATTTTCTGATGGTTGTTAAATTACTACAAATCATCACTCTAGCTATAAATGTGTGGTTTTACTTAATGGGAGTTAAATGCTTATAACAGCAAAAATTAAAGTGGAATTTGGGACTATGACAGTTTATAAGTAATACATACATAAAAATTGTGAAAGGTCAAGTAAATCTTTGAAAAGTCATTTAATTTATAATCAAACTCATTAGAAGTTATGATAATGCCACATCATTCTTTACAACATTTTTTTTCTTTCGTAACTGTATATTGAAAATATTTTTAAAATATTTAAATCTTCAATCGGTGATATTTATGATATTATCTTTTTTATAAATTGACAACATATAATATTTGGATATCACCATAGTGACATCTTTATATTTAGATATTGCAGTAGGGACAATAGCTGAAGTCATTTCTTATTGGGTAAGATTTGTGTTATACATCAAATGAGGTCCTTGCATTTTGTCGGAAGCCAATTCTTTACAGGGGCCACTTAGATTTAAATCTGCCTTTGTATTGAAATTTCATGATTTTTGAATTACATGTGACAATCGAAGTGCCAACAAGTTTTCAAAATCTTTATTAATTGTTTGGTGCATGACAATGTATTTCATTAATTTCCTTCAAAAATGAATGTTTCTCTACCAGTGATGAGTATGTTTCTCATAAGATACTTTGTTTACTTGTTTTTTAGTATGAGTATCGTCTGCTTAATGAATGTGAAATGGCATCTACCTTTAAATTTAAGAAAACCTTACTACAAGCAATGTCTGGAATACTTCTTCATTTTGGTTAACGATGGGACAATGGTGTAACCATGTTGAAATGTTGAAATGTTAATTAGACGAAATCAATTCTTGTGACTTTGTGGGATAGTCGAAACAAGGTTTGGACTTTGGACTTCGAACTTTTTGAATGTTGTTTATTTCCATTTGGAATGACTTTATGGTTTTATTTTGAACACATAAGTTATTTCTGAATTGATATTAATGTTAATTCAAATATGTTTTGGTGTAGTCAAAGTTTGATATAGAAGAACGTGGTAAAAAATGGGTCTTGCAAAGTATTGGTTCAAGTTGGAGGACTCATAAATGTCACTTGAAAAAGAAGTTCTTCAAGCCAAACATGAAGGAAGAGTACAATTTAAAGAATCGACCATCCATTATTCCAGTTGAACAATGAAATCTAACATGGCTAAGGTAATAGTAATTTATAGTTTATTTTTAGCTATGTTATTTCCTCCTTATGTGATAGAGGTGCTATTTTGTTCTGTTTGTTGGTATTGGATGTTAATTTTCATATTAATTAGAGGTTGAATTGTACATATTTGATCTTTTTTCCTACCTTTTGGTTGGGTTACTTTCTTACTTTGTGATTAAATTTTTCCTTTGCTAATGTAGTGTTTTTATTTTAAAGGAACATAGTGAGAAGAATAAAATTAGCAGAGCAAAGTATACATTTGTCCATACCACTGGATCAAAAACTTTTGCAGAAATTCGTGAAGAAGAGGTAAGAAAACTAGTTAAGGACAATTTTTCTTGTGCTTTTGTAGGAAAATTGGTTGAACTAATCTTACATATTTTAATTTTAATAGAGGATGAAGAATGTTGATGCTAAAGAGCCCTCCCGTGTAGAAATGTTCCTTTTGACACATAAGTCAAAGAATGGAAATAAGACAAAGGATGGAACAAGTAGAATTTTTGTATGAACATCTCTATCATTTATACTTAATTTTGTTTGACACTTATAATTCTTTCAAATTAAGTAGATGTGCTTTGATTTTCAGTCAGAGCTTGAGGAGGCCATTACTTTAAACCCTGAAGCAGAGGAAAGCACAACTCAGGATGATTTATTTTCCCAAGTCTTGGGTAAAGAGAGACTTGGCTTTGTACACACATATCGAAAAGGGGTTGCACCTACAGATTTATGGGGAACTAAGTCTACAATTGAAATCCAAAAAATAATAGATGAAGTAAAAAGGAATGCTAGAGTAGAGATACAAGAGGAGATGCAAGTAAAATTACAAGAACAAGTGGAAGCCATCAAAACTGAAATGTTTATTGCTTTTAAAACATTTTTGGCTCAGCTGCAGACATGCTTTCCAACAATAGCAATTCCAAAATTTTCTAGCATGTGGAATCCAAATATAAATGAAAGAGATATGAAGGTATGGTTTTATTCAACATCATTTTAGGTCATTGTTTGTTCGCTTATTGTAAATATATGCATCCTTGTAAATTTGTTTCATTTTTTTTCTCTTCAAATTTAGGACAAAATTAACTCTCATAGGAAGAAAAAGCGGAAGGAGGAAAAAGCTCAAAGGAAACATGTTGAAAGGTAAATTCATCACATCTAACATCAATTAGTTGTGTTTTTAGTTTGTTAATGAATTTTTAAAATTGATGTTAATTATCATTTTATAAATTTTATAGTAAATCGAAAGAATCTAAAGCAAAGAAGGCCAAAGTTTTAAAAGATTTAAATATGCCCGAGCATCCTCCCACTATGTCTCCTAATATGGTAATTTTTTATTTGTTTCTTTACATATGGTAGTAATACTTGTTTTTGCATGTTTTCCCCTTCCCTTATTATTCATTTATTCATTTCTTAGTTAATCATTTTCCTTTGCATGTATTTTTCATACTTCAAGACATGATTCATATATATTTAATCATTTTCCCTTCTTGTATTGTTCAGTTTTTAGTGTATTTTCCTGTTGAGATTGAGATTGAATATATTGTTTGATGTGTGTATTGAATATATTACTTTATGTGTGTTAGGGGTTAAGTCAAGAATATTTAAACAGACAAATTTTTGTGTTGATTTTAGTTTGTGTTAATTCACAGGGTAATCCTTTAAAAGGTATTCACAAACTAGTGAATCCAAGCCTTGAAGAAAGTTATCCAATTGAATCAGTTCTGAAGGTTAAAGTATTGTTTTTCTTTCAATAATAATTAATACAATACATTCAATTTGATTTTCAAGATGGTATAAGCCTATTTATTCTTAATTATGTTCTTTTTACAGAATTGAATGAGTTGAAAGCAAAGACACCACAAAAAGGAAATTTTAGTGGTGCTAAGCTCAAGAAAAGTGGGAAAAAATAAGGACTTTGTCATGATTATATACATTGCTTGTATTTGCAATTGGTTGAGAACATATTTTCTTATTGTTGCAGACTTTTTTTCATATTGTCACAGACTTTATTGGTAATGCCTAGCAAGTCATGATGCTAGTGCAATTAGGTACTTGTTTGTAGCATTTTATGGAGCATTTTATGGAACAATTTATACATAGTCAATATTTGATTTGAGTGGATACAATATTCAGAAACTGTGGTTGTATTCAAATGAAAGAATTAGAATATTTTTGTGCTTGCATTTCTCCTTTGGACTATTATCTCCTTTGGACTATTATGAAGCCTTTTCTCTCGCACAATTCACGTCAGGGGCTAGAATGCATAGTATCAATTGTTAGAAAATGATTACTCAAATAATATTAATAATAATATAAATATGAAATAATATAATAATAATTATTAAATCAATAATAATACTAAGACAATATATAAAACAATGAATTTTAATCAGAGATCAAC
>Ga0214545_1012302_pt1 | contig 11273 bp, 7 predicted proteins | sample CNSS4metaG_FD_160064 | JGI IMG/M metagenome (GOLD analysis project Ga0214545, IMG submission 160064) | Root nodule microbial communities from cowpea collected in UCLA plant growth center, Los Angeles, California, USA - CNSS4 | ecosystem: Host-associated > Plants > Roots > Nodule | place: USA...
CTAGTGGATTGAGACAAGGCATAGTTGGTGTTAATTTGGTGGCCTATGATAAGTGAATTTGCGTTTGAATCAAGGATGTCAATACGGTTTTAATCACTGTAGCATTTAATTTAAACTGTTGATTAGCATTCTGAATCTGTCTGCCAAAGCCCCCCCCCCCCTCTGTGTTATTGTTGTGTTCATCTGGAAATTTCGCTTTGAATGAAAATATTGGTCGTTGGGAGACGGCTTGGTTCACTTTCATATACTATATTTAATGTTTTAATTTGGTGGGGTACGACCTCTATCAAATTTACTTAGAATGATGACATTAACTATAAGGAAATATTTTTGCTTTTTTCTACAAAAGATTCTTTTAGAATTATCATGCCATTAGTAGCTCATTATGATATTGAGTTGTATCAAATGGATGTTAAAATTGTCTTTTTAAATGATGATTTAGAAGAGGATGTTTATATGCACCAACTAGTAGGGTTTACTAAAGAAGGAAAGGAACACATAGTGTGTAAACTTAAGATATCAATATATTAAACAAGCTTCTCAACAATGGTATATTAAGTTTAATGATAATATTGTGTCCTTTAGATTTAAGGAAAACATTGTTGATCAGTGTATATATCTGAAGGTAAGTGGGAGTAAGTTTATAATTCCGATTTTGTATATTGATGATATCTTGCTTGTGACTAATGATCTTAGTCTATTAAGTGAGACTAAGAGGTTTCTCTCTAATAACTTTAAAATGAAATATATGGGTGAGGCATACTATGTAGAGGTGTCAATTTGGCCCCTAGCCCATGGGCCAGCCCTGGCCCACTCTTCATAAAGCCCCCTTTTAGGGGGCCCTCAAATGAGGGGGCTAAAAAAAAGCCCCAGCCCCCAAAGCCCCCTCTCTAGTGGGTTAGGGCTAGGGCTAAGGTGGGTTAGCCCCCCAAATAATACTACATTAAGTCAGAGTCAAAGATTAAGTTGAGCGACCCGAACGGGCCCGATCGGGTCGTCGGACCCGTTCGGGTCGTCTGGCACGTCTGGGTCGTCGGGCACGTTTGGGTCATCGGGCCCGTCTAGATCGTCGGGCCCGTTCGGGTCGTTGGGCCTGTCTGGATCATTAGGCCCGTTCGGATCGTCGGGCCCATCCATGTCGTCAGGCCTGTTCATATCGTTTGTCTCGTCCGGGTTGTTGGGCCTGTCCGGGTTGTCGGGCATGTCCGGGTTGTCGGGCTCGTCTAGGTCGTATGGCCTATCTTGGTCGTTAGGCCCATCTGGCTCGTTCGGCCCGTCTGGGTTGTCGGGCATGTTTGTGTCATCAGTCCCATCTGGGTTGTCAGGCCCGTCTGGGTTGTAGGACCCGTCCGGGTCGTCGGGTCCATACGGGTCGTCGGGCTTGTTTGGGTCAGGTTCGTCGGTCCTGTCCGGGTCATTGGGCCCGTCCAGGTTATCGAGCCTTTTCGGGTCGTCGGGCCCTTCCATGTCGTTGGGCCCGTCCGTGTTGTCGGGTTTGTCCTGTATTCGGGCCCGTCTGGGTCGTCGGGCCCATTCGGGTTGTTGGGCCTGTTTGGATCATCGGGCCGGTTCGAGTCGTCGTTCTTGTCGAGGTCGTAGGGCAGGTCCGAGTCGTTAGACCTATTCGGGTCGTCGTGCTTGTCCGGTTCGTTGGGCCTGTCCCACAGATAGTAATATATTTTAAAAAATAATATATTTTTCGTGTGGAAGATGAAAGCCCATGGGTTGGCCCTGGCCCACAGGGCTTTTGTAGGGTTTTTGGCCCTGTGGGCTTCTTTGTTGGGGGCTTTTTTTCAATGTGGGCTTTTTCGGCCCTAGCCCACATGGGCCAGGGCCAAACCCTGTGGGCTGGGCCAAATTGACACCTCTAATACTATGTGATAGGAATAGACATATTCCACGATAAATCACAAGGATTGTTAGGTTTGTCCCAAAAAGCATATATTAATAAAGTTTTAGAGAGATTCAAAATGGATAAGTGTTCAACATCTCTTATTCCAATTGATTGAGGTCGTACCCAAAAAAATAAACAGTTAGAATATAGTAATTAGGAAGTTATCCTAAGGTCGTTTCCCATGTGGCCAATGTCCTCAATCAAAGGATCCAAATACAACACAGAGGGGGTTAGTTTTAAAACGTAGTTCAACAACAAAATAGCGAACAAAAATAAAATTCATTAAAACAGTGAATGAAAAAATACTGACACCTTGGATTTGAATGCAACTCCATCAATCACAAGTAACGAAATTAATTATTCTTTCCAGATTACTCTCATGAAACCCAATATTAACTATCTAAGCGTAGATTAACACAAGTTCATATTATGCAGTTAAACAAAGCATGTTGTGAACAACCCACACACATTAAGCATGAACACAAGTTGATTACGGTGTAGAAACATGATTATGAGATTAAGCATCATACAAATTCATATTCTCAATGAAAACACAGATTGAAGAAGGGTAAACAGAACAAAAACATAATTTGAACAAGAACGTCAAGATTTCATTTCATTTTCTTCCAAGGAATCAATACACAAAATTATTTCTCCATGGGATTCAAATTACAACACAAAACAAAATGAAAATTCATCATGGAAAGAGAGAAATTCTACCAAAAATGTAAACATTCAAACCAAAATGTGAAACCCTAAGCTTGGTGCTGTCCAAAATGAACCAAAACGTGAATATATAGTGGTTGCCTTCGATGACTCTTTAAATGTCTCTAAAAATGTAAAAAAGAGAAGACATAATGGACAATCAAGGATTCTGAAAACCTAAAACCCCATAAAACTCATTGCCACATCAAACAAACATGTCCCTAATTATAAAACTGACATTCTCAACCATAAAATTACAAAATTGCCACTCTGGGCTGCAGAATTACAAAGTTGTCACTCTAGCCCAAATGTTGACGTGGAAATAGGACTAAAGTGACACAAATGCCATGGCAAAGCTTTCTCGGGCCAAAATTGCTTCACAATAACCCTGAAAATAGTTGACAAACGAAAATTAAACCAAGTAAATCCAAATTAGTAAAAATTTGAATTATTGGCCCAATGAAGCCCAATACAAGAAAATGCACTAAATATATATAATTAAGCACTAAACATCCATCAAGAAGGGTACATAAAGGTAAGAAAATAGGGGAAAATAATGACTCATCACCAATACAGAAAGGAGACAATTTTATTCTCATGTAATGTTCAAAGAATGATTTGGAATGAAAACAGATGGAAGATATCCCTTATGCGTCTGTTGTTGGGAGTTTAATGTATGCTAGATATTAGCTTTTTCGTTGGTATGCTTGGTAGATACTAGAGTAATTCAGGACTAGATCATTGGAAAGCTGCAAAGAAAGATTTAAAATACCTACAAGGAACAAAGAATCACATGCTTAGTTATAGAAAATATGATCACCTTGAGGTGATATGTTATATAGATTCAAGCTTTGTCAGTTGTATGGATACAAGAAATTCTACATTTGGTTATGTGTATCTTTTAGCCGAAGGAGCGATTTCATGGAAAATTTCAACAGTCTATCATTGTTTCATCCACCATGAAAGTTAAATTTGTGGCATGCTTTGAGGCCACAATTTTGACTAATTGGTTGTAGAGCTTTATTTCAGGACTTGGAGTAGTCGATAGTATTGCCAAGCCACTAGAAATTTATTGTGATAATTTCACAGTAGCCTTCTTTCCTAATAACGACAAGTATTTCAACGGTGTTAAGCATATGTAGTTAAAATATTTTGTCATTAAAGAAGAACTTAAAAAATGTAGAGTGTCAGTAGAACATATTAGCACATATCTTATGATTGTTAACCCTTTGACAATAGGATTACCATCCAAATTATTTGTTGGTCGTGTAAAGAATATATGCATTATGTCTACTAGTGAATGTCAAATGTTGAATATTAATGTTATTAATATTTATGTGTCACTTTCAACTCTTTAATGTATAAGTATAAGTTCTGAAATTTGTGTTTTCTTCTTTTTGTTTATGTATGCAAATTATGATGAAGAAAACAACTTATGTTATGTTATTATTATTGAAAAATGCCATTATGTTTGAACCCATTATGGACTTATTGTTTTAAGGTCATATGAAGGATTAAAGGGTTAATACAGTAGTAGTACATGGAATGGACCATGTTAACTAAATGATGTGTGACTGTCATGACTCTTGTTATTTATGCATTTTTAATAATGAATAATGATGGAAGTAATTTATGTAAGGTCTTTCAATGCACGTTATGGTTATGTATTAAATCACGGATTGTTATGACATTATATGAGTCAAATCAGATAATGTTAGAATTAATTCTATCATGTGACTCATCTAAAATATTATTATGGGTCCAACTGTGGTTTAATAAAATATAAAAACCTATTGATTATTATGGGAAGTTATAATAAAATAAAATAAAAATAAAATAAAAATATACTTGATGGATGTTGGTTTTAAAAGGGATTAGGATTATATCTCTAGTCATAAGGTTCTTTTACAGTAAGTCATCAAGAACGTGTGTGAGAGGAGAAAGAAAAGTAGAAAGATAGATTGAAAAGCGGTGATTGAACAGTCAAATTGAAGAACATATTCTCATAGGATCTCTTATGAATTAAGGCTAGTGTTCTATTATATTTTATTATGTGAGAATCATAAATTTTAAAGATCTTAAAGTAATTTTCTATAACGAATATGATTGAACGAAGACTACAAATTAATTTACAGACCTCAAATAAATAGTTATGAAATCTTAACACAAGTTTTACGGGTCTTTAAAAATTCTCCTTACAACTCTTCTAAAGCTACTCCCTATGAGGTAGTGTATGGACATGATGCACTTTTGTTCATCAAAATTAATTAGCAATATATAAGAATAAAAGGCAAGTGAAGAAGTATTGACTAAATAAAATCAAAATTTAACGTTGAATGAGTTTTAAATAATTTTAATGAAGATAGAATTATTGTTTTAAAAAATATTATTGAAAAAAGAACATATTACTCAAATTTATTATTAAAAGTTAAGAAAAAATCTTTTGACGAGTGTGACTTGTTGGTATAGAAAGTTAGATTGCCATACAACATCTCGAAATCAGAAATGACGTTATGAATCATGCAAGAACGAGTTACAAATATAAAAGACATAACAAATTAAGAAAAATTCAGCCTAATTATACAAACTAACATCGCAAATAACATAAATATATTACTACAAAATTGTTCGAAATCACATAATTTTGGGCCATCTTTAGATACTAAATTGTGAAATTGTGACAACAAGAAAAATTAATGGGAAGAACAAATAAAATAGTGGTTGTGAAAATCGTTATCACTTTCAATTTAAAAGTTTTAGTAAAGTCCAACACCAACCACTAGAATCAAGATGGTGATGGGAAGATCATATATGGCAATGAAGAACTTAAGCACATGTTCATCTTGATAGATAATCTGCAAAGCTTTCACAAACTAACGACAACTTATCTGCTATAATCTGATTAATTCGTTGCAATGACATTGTATATCTTGTATAGAGATAACATTAGGAAAACCCAAAGGCCAAAGGAACAAGAAGAATAACAACAATAAAATAATATACCAAAAAGCAAGAGTATGAACTCGCCTAAACAAATATATACATTAAAGTAAGCATTACACTGTCAGTGTTAGAAGCAAAAAGCATGCAATGATAACATCTGATAATAACCTACACAGCTCCGGAAGAAGAAGAATGAGCTTAAATATGCACTGTTTACAAAAGGTATGTTACATTACATTCACTTAAATTCTGAGTTACCAATTTTCCAATTCAAGTTTTGCCTTCTGCAGTGCTTCCTGAGCTGCAATTTGCTTTGTCTGTCTTTCTTCACTTTGTTTCTTTGCCACTTTTGTTTGCTCAGCTCTTTCCTTCAGCGTTATGTCAGTGACCAATATATTTCTTTCCAAATCAACAAGGCGAGTTTCAATCTTTAAGGTCTCCAACTCACAAAACTTTAATTGATTTTGCTTTTCATTGAGCATGGCCTCGAGATGAGAGACCTGTTCACATAGCAATTGTCTGTGTCTTTTTGATGCTTCAAGCAAAGCTTTGGTCTTGACATGGTCATCTTGGAGTTGGGCTAATCTCATTTTCTCCTCCTCGAAGAGTTTGTTGAGATCCTCCATAGTAAGGAAATTTTCCTTGGATTTATCTATTTCTGCAATTGATGATGCAAAATTGATATAGTCCAAGACATGATCAGAAAACTTTTTGTAGTCAACCTGTAAAACATTTAATATTGCAAAAGTTGTCTCTACTGCCTCTTTCATGGACTCATGCTCATGAGGAGCCAAGGTTTCCAGATCAGCTAGAAGTTGTTGCTGTGTGAACAAGATCACTTCTCTATGCCTTGATGCCTTTGACTTTCTTTCACCATCTTGTGATTTAACTACATGTCCAGAAACCTCAGTATGACTAAGTCCTTTTATAGCAAGCTTGTTGCAAGGACCAAGCTTGTTGCAAGAAGCATCAGAAACATTCCTCTGTTTAGGGACAATTATTGGATTAAAGGATGGGAAAATGCCTGTAAGGAAGGGACACAATCAATCACAATTCTACATCAAAGTGGACACAAACATATAAAACTAATGAAGTCATACAACAGAAAAATGGCTTAGGTGTGGGGAGATTCAAACTTTGAGCTGGATGGAAGAAAAGAAGACGGCCAAGCCAACCCATTCTACAAGAACCTGCAATAAGATCAAGATAATTCTAAAAGAATCAGGCAAAAATAATCCAAATAATGTAACTTTGCTCCAAAATAAAGGAAACATGAAAGAAAGAAACAGATTTCCGAGAACAAAGAAAGAAAATATTACCAAATGAAGCATCAGAGGAAATGCGCATCTGAAACATAATTTGTCGCCAACGGATCCTTGAAGGTGTTGATAGTTGAGATAATGATAGAAATGCTTCTTCCTCAACAGTCTCCCACGATACAGGGCTTATAAACTCGAATTCATCATCATCAGCCATGAAATCTGGAAAACCATTGCGATTCGAATTTGCTACAGTTAGTGCTGGAATATCAGGCACAGCTAAGGGATCCTCAGAATAGTCTGTAACTTTCATCCTTTTACTGAGTTCACTTCCCAGCTCATCATCAGTTTCATCATTTTGGCATCCCTCCCAAAACTCATGAAGACTCCTTTGCCTGCTTCGCTGGGTAGGAACAATGGTTTTTCCATCAACCACTTTAATCTCATCCTCCCACACACGGTATCCACAAGATCCATGACCCTATTTAACAATAGTTAGTTCAATGATTCATTTTCAAGATAACCCAAAAGGATACTTGCCATATACATCACACAGCTTATAGGCACCAAAAATCCAATATCATCCCTCTTCTGGTACAAAACATAAATCTTTCCCCCAAAACGCAACAACACACACACACACATACAAAGAACCATAACATCAATCAGAAAATAAAGGTCATGAACCATACCTGCTTAACAGGGCAAGTAAAATAGTACTTAAAAACCCCATCTGTATCTTTATCCTTCACCCTTCTACAAACTCCAGCCTTACACGCACACTCGGGATACTTGATCATCGGAGGCTGGAAATCACTCTCCGCAACAGGTTCATCGCACCACTTAACAAAGTCCTTACATTTTACCCCCTTAAACATAACCACCACCACCACCATCTTTAAAATCATAATCACAAAAGAAAGATACAAAATTTCAAGTGTTAGAAGCGTACACTTTTGATGGGGCAGGTATAGAAGTCCCTCCCACTGCGTGAGGTTTTGATTTCGCATGCGCCATGGCCGCAACTGCACTGTACAGCGTTGGAGGAAACTGGGGAAGCTTGGTTGGCAGAGGGTGAAACGTGTTTAGAATTGGGGGATTTGAAAGGACAGTACCAAGACCAATGTCCAAGTTGGTCACAAATGAAGCATATTTCTTGCTGCATTCGTTTGACGAGGTGTGGAGGACATGTTAGGGGAATCACAGTAGGGCTTTGAGAATTCTGAGTTTGAGACTTTGAAGGTGAATGCGAGAAAGACATGGTTTTTTTTTCTTGGTGAAACACGACCAAACGAGAGTGAAGGTTGGAAAAAAGAGAGAAGAGATTCTGAATAGTGAAGAAGATGCAGTGTAGTGGTGGAGATGGAGTGTTCCTTCATGCTTAAGAACAACAATTTCAACATTCCAAAGATTCTCATGCTTTTGAATGTTTTCCACTTCACAAATTTCATTATTCACCTTTTAATTTACCTAATTTTAATATCAAGACTTTTCAAAATTGCAATATAATGTACCCAAAGTCAATAACGGCATTATTTCATTCGCGATGATAAAAGAATGAGAATAAATTTGTAAGTTTTTTTTAATAATCAATTTTAAATTTTAGGTTATTTCATGTGATAATATTTAGACTATCAACCAAAAAATTTATTAGGTGGTAAAAAAAATTTAAATAATTAGTCAGAAACAAGTTAGACTAAATATTTGGAGTAACTCTTTTTACCAAACAAATATTATTATATATTCAATATATAGAAATACATTCTCAATTTTTACTTATTTATACTAAATATTTTTCATAAACAAGTTATTAGCTATTTAATCCAATGTTTACAAAATAAATATAATCTTTGAAATTTTTTAAACTTTTATATTTAAACTAAAATGTATAACAATTCAAAAATATAGAGTACAACTATTTTAGAGTGTTGTTTCATCCTCGATATTAAGTAGTCTATAAGAGCAAAAGTTACTAAAACATCTATGGTAGTTAGAGTCTTCATGAATACCTCAGTTCTTCAAAAAGGTATATAAAGTATAAACTACATAAGGGAGAATCTATACTATATGCAATATATATGATTAGTGATTTGAGCATGTAAAATATGATTTGTGTATATAGTAATGGGGCAATACAATCTAATACTCTAAACTAAACTAAAATAATCCTAAAATGCCAATAAAATTATGCATGAAACAATATTTATAAATACGCTTAAAATTGGGCAGAATGAATTATCTATGGATATGAAAGTTATGTTTCGCGTTCTAAAATAAATTCTAACAAATGGAAATTATGTATGAATGCATAAAATGTGTAAACAAATGTATTTAGAACTCTAAAACTTCTTAAAACATGTAGAGATATGAAAACAAAGAATGTTTATGAAAATGACTCAGTGAAAACCTAATATACAGTAGGTATTTAATGAAATGTCACAATGAATTAAAAATACGAATTATGTTAATATTAATGATGGAACAAGTCTAATAGCCTAAAACTAACTAAAAATATGTCATAATTAATATATATTGCAAAAATTATTTGTAATAATTTACTTATCATATCGGAAAAACGAAAAATTATCTGGACAAAATCTTAGAAAGTAATTTACTTATTGATATTAAATTTATTATTTAATTTTTTAAAGTTTCTGTATATATTTTTCTCATATTATGTTATTATAAGCATTCTCCATAACTTGATTTTTACCGTTGTCCGAAACGCCAACTTAAATAAAATATTAAAAATATAAGTTAAGTAGTATTTTAATACAACTATTACTAACTAAACCAAAATCATAAATGTCCAAATTAGTTTCCTATAGTGAAATACAAAATAAATTACACAAAATATATTAATAACTTAATAAAAAAATGTATATAATTTTGAAACCATATAATAGTTCGAAATTGAAAATTTATTGTTAAAATTCGTGAAATAAAACGTTTAATGATAAAATTCACAAAATGGAGAGCTAATAACAACATTTACAGAATAGGAAAATAATTTAAAATATATTACATCTTTCATTTTTGATTTAACATCATCTTTGCATTAGTTATTAGTCACGTTGTTTCTAATTTGAGAATCCATAATTTAGAAAAGTAAAATATGTATGATTTTGATATTCAAATAATAAAATTCGCAAAATTAAAAATTTAATGATAAAAGTAGTAAAGATGTAAAATGGATAAATATGTCATTAAGCATAGAAATTTTAAAGGATTTAATAAAAGGGTACTAAATATCGCACGCCTGGTATTGCATGTCCTAAAAAAATTTAAAACGTGGATTAAAATATGAGCCGTCGGATTTCGGTCCAATGATTTTAATTCGGTGATTGAATGATTTGTGAAACGGTAGAAGAGAAGTTTTCTTACTTTGTTTAACGAATAGGAGAAGAAAAAGAAAGGGTTATTATGATACTATGAAAGTTCCATTTTTCTCTTTATTTTTTAAATAATTAAAATTATAAAATTATAAGATAAGATAATAAGATAATAATTACGGTATCCAATTAATAAAAAAATATTAAAAATTCAATTAAAAACTATAAATTTTTTGAATAATTCATAAACTGGAAAAAATTATTAAAAATTTGATTAAATATATTTAAATTTATAAAAATCTTAAATTTAATTAAATTATTTTTATTATAATATTTTATTTATGTTTGTTATGTTATTATAACATTTTGTTATAAAAGATAATTATGAAATGAACCTAAAATAAAAATATGGTGTCAAATAATACTTTTTTAAAAAGAAATACAGCAATGGGTGGATGACTACTTTATGTCTTTAACACTTTTTTTTGGTTAATGGTTTCATTTTTTTAAATTATTAAAATTATTTAATAGAAATCTTTCAGAAAGATATATATTATATTTCTTAGTGACGAAGTAACTTGTTCAGTTGTCATATGTCTAATATTAAATTTATTAATACACGTGTCAATACAGTACAAAATGGTAGTACGATCATAGTTTAAGAGGTAGAAATGATGAAAATAATAGATATTTATAATTCATCACATTACATATAGAGATGGCAAATAAATCCGTCCTGTGGGTATTGTTTGAACTCGTCCCCGTTTTGACCGGAATCTCCGTATTGACTGGGATGGGTATAAGTATGGGTATAGGGAATTTTCGACTTTTTCAATTGAGTATGAGGATGGTTATGGGGATGTACATATCCCCACCATAATACATGTCTCCGTTATATCTCCGTCATCATTTAAATTATTAAAATATTCACAATTAATTAAGTAACCATATATATATATATATATATATATATATATATATTCAATTTTTTATTTCTTCTAATTATTTAGTTTGTCATGAAACTCATTCGCATCTCCAATATATTTTTCATCTTATCATAACATTTATGTAATTATGTTAAAATGATGTATGTCAATTAAAAAAAATTTATGTCTCATATTTGAATATTTCTATTATTTT
>Ga0214545_1012312_pt1 | contig 11265 bp, 18 predicted proteins | sample CNSS4metaG_FD_160064 | JGI IMG/M metagenome (GOLD analysis project Ga0214545, IMG submission 160064) | Root nodule microbial communities from cowpea collected in UCLA plant growth center, Los Angeles, California, USA - CNSS4 | ecosystem: Host-associated > Plants > Roots > Nodule | place: USA...
TAGAACTTAGGAATCTTTGGAGTTTGCTTTTCTTGTGTTGGGTTGCGCCTAGAATGCCCTCTTTTCCTAGCCTCTCTTTCTTGCTCTTTAGCTTCAAGCCTTTGAATGTGCTCTTGGATTCTTAGGTAACTTTGGTCCTTTTCTTTTCTCAATTGTTCAAAGGACTCTTTCCTAGACAACTCCAAATCCCGAAGCAATCTCATCAATGTATTGTTTTTGTTTGGAGTAGGTGCATTTGATGAACTTGCCATGATTCCTACAACAAAACACTCAAAGCCAATACAAAATAAATGAATTAGGGGTTAGACAACATGAAAACCGAGACCAATTCCAACCCAAAATTCAACCCAAGTGTTTAGATCACACTCCCAAACTAACAAGGCAAGGATAGCACTCATCCGTGTTCTCGAAGATTCATTTGCGGTCAGGGTATCACCAAATTTTGGTAAAGACTGATGATGTGCAAAAGATGACCTTCAGGTCCCAGTATGGACACTACGAGTATGTGGTTATGCCTTTCGGTGTGACCAATGCTTCGGTAGTGTTCATGGACTACATGAACAGGATCTTTCGGCCCTTCTTGGATAAGTTTGTCGTAGTCTTCATAGACGACAGCCTTATCTATTCCAAGACTCAAGAGGAGCATGCAGAACACCTGAGGTTGGTGCTTGGTGTTCTGAGGGAGAAGCAATTGTATGTCAAGCTGTCCAAGTGTGAATTATGGATGGATGAGGTACAGTTCTTAGGGCACGTGATATCCGCTCAGGGGATAGCGGTGGATCCAGCGAAGGTTGAGGCAATGGTTAAGTGGAAAAGTCCCAAGTAAGCAACAGAGATCAGAAGCTTTGTGGGCTTAGCTAGTTACTACAGGAGATTCATAAGGGATTCTCCAAAATAGTGGCACCCTTGACGCAACTCACACGGAAGGACCAACCTTTCACCTGGACGGATAAGTGTGAGGAAAGTTTCCAGGAGCAAAAGAGAAGATTAACCAGTGCTCTGATACTAGTGATCCCAGATGTCGGGAAGCCATTCGAGGTCTATTGTAACGTTCCCCATCTCAGACTTGGTTGTATGTTGATGCAAAAGAAGAAGGTTGTGGCATATGCCTCGAGACAACTCAAGGTGCATGAGAGAAACTACCCCACTCATGACTTGGAGTTGGCGGCCATAGTATTTGCCTTGAAGATCTGGAAGCACTATCTTTATGGCGCACAGTTTCGGGTGTTCAGCGACCACAAAAGCCTTAAGTATCTGTTTGATCAGAAGGAGCTGAACATGAGGCAGAGGAGGTGGATGGAGTTCTTGAAGGACTATGATTTTGAACTGTTATATCATCTGGGAAAGGCGAATGTAGTGGCCGATGCATTGAGTAGGAAGACTATACATACTGCATATCTTATGATCAAGGAGGTGGAACTACTAGAGCAGTTCAGAGATATGAAGTTGTAGGTGGAGTTGGGGTTCGAGTCCATTAGGTGTACTACCTTAACTATATCTAATGATTTCTTGGATTCAGTTAGGGAGAGGCAACTATTGGATGCCAGCTTGAACCGGGTACGAGAACAGCTTGGGACAGATGAGGCAAAGGATTTTGCTTTGGGTAATGATGGCATACTACGGTTCTAGAGCAGAGTGTGTATACCTAATGATGCTAAGGTAAAATGGTTAATCCTTGAGGAAGGGCATAAGAGTCGTCTTAGCTTGCATCCTGGCATGACTAAGATGTACCAGGATCTCAAGGAATCCTTCTCGTGGCAAGGAATGAAGAAAGATGTTGCACAATTTGTATCCGCTTGTCCGAACTGTCAGAAGGCAAAGGTGGAGCATCATAGACCTGGTGGGATTCTACGGCCCTTGGAGATACCAGTGTGGAAATGGGACAGCATCTCGATGGACTTTGTGACCCATTTGCCACGAACTTTTAGAGGGCATGACACCATATAGGTGATAGTGGATCGATTGACCAAGAATGCCCATTTCTTGGCGATGAACTTGAGGATGTCCATGGCAAAGTTGGCCCAAGTGTACATTAAGGAAATTGTAAGACTGCATGGGGTACCTTCGAGCATTGTATCAGACAGGGATCCACGGTTTACATCACGGTTTTGGCAAACCTTACAGGATGCTTTGTGAACCAAGTTGACCATGAGTTCAGCTTATCATCCCCAGACCGATGGACAATCTGAGAGGATGATTCAGTCTCTCGAGGACTTGTTAAGGACATGTATACTGGAGCATCTAGGTGCTTGGGGTGAAGTTTTGCTGTTGATAGAATTCACCTACAACAATAGCTTTCATGCAAGCATTGGCATGGCACCATACGAGGCTCTATACGGTAGGAAGTGTAGGACTCCCCTATGTTGATATTAGGATGGGGAAGTCGTGTTGGTTGGACCAGAGTTATTGGAACAAACTACCGAGAAGGTGAGGATGGTGAGGGATATGATGCAGGCCTCTCAAAGTAGGTAGAAGGCTTATGCGGACCGTAGGAGGAGGCCTTTGGAGTTTGCAGTTGGCGATCATGTGTTCTTGAGGGTGACTCGAACCACTGGTGTGGGAAGGGCTTTCCGCTCAAAGAAGCTTTCTCCTAAATTCCTTGGTCCCTATCAGATCACGAGAAGAATTGGACCAGTGGCTTATGAGATAGCCTTACCCCTTGAGTTGGCGAACCTTCACCCGGTGTTCCACGTCTCACAGCTGAGAAAGTATGTGTTTGACCCGGCTCATGTGTTGGAAGTCGAGGATATACAGATCAAAGAATACCTCACTATAGAAGTACCACCTATCTCTTTAGAGGATAACAAAGTTGAGGAACACTGAGGAAAGACAGTCAGCCTGGTTAAAGTCATATGGGATCGGAGGACAGGTGACACAACTTGGGAGTTAGAGGAGGACATGAGAAAATCACACCCGCATCTGTTTGTCTAGTTAGTCTTTATTTTCGAGGTCAAAAATTTTCTTGTTAGGGAGAATGTAAGGCCCACTTATATTATGTCTTATTTTAGAAGGGCCACTCTGAAACAGATGGGCCTAGGGCTGGCCCAAAGGATAAAATGAACCCCAAGTCTGCCCTAACTCACTTTTCCTGCTCATCCTCAGAAAACTTTAGAGCTGCAGCCGTCTCCCGCCCCGTTAGGGTTTGGTGTCACCTTGGTCAAGCGAGTTCGAACCAGTGTTTTCCTCTTCACGTGAGTATTTCCCTCCATCGTGCTTGCAATTTCTGCTATTGTTACTTTGGGTAGCTCATGTCTCTACTGTTTTTCTTTTTTTCCAGCTCCTTAAGTCATCCCTAAGCTAGCATCGGAGCTGCTGTGCTAAATAAGTTTGGTCTAGGAGTCTTCTGCTAAACCCTTCCAGGTAAGGGAAGCTAGACCATTTAGTTCCGTATTTAAAGTGTGTGGTTTGTCCATCTGTTGCGTGCATAAAATAATATGGAATGTGTATGTAATCGTGTTGAATGATTGGTGTGGGAGTGTGCTGTTTCTGGATTGCAGGTGTTGAACAGTGGGAGGAACCTGCTGTTTTCGCCTAGGCGAGCTCATCTCGCCTAAGCGAGAATAGCAGTACCTCGCCCATGAGTTTTTCTCGAATACTCGTTGAGGCGAGCGAGTTGTGTTTTGAGCGAAAGACCATCTCGCTCACGTGAGATGGCCTCGTCTAAGCGACACTTCATTAAACTCCCAGGCCCTTTGACGCAGTCTCGCCTAAGCGAGAGCCTGTAGCTTGAGCGAAGGCACTCCCCTCGCTTGAGTGAAGGCCTCTGGCTTGAGAGAGACACGCTGTAGGCCGTGCTATTTTTCTCTATTTGGTAGTTATGGATTGTTTGATGTATGAATCTACTCTATTTAAAGTATGAGGCTTGTGAAACGCATGGAAATCTGTGGTTATTAAATTGAATGAATGGTTTTGGTAGGAAATGGACATGAGATTTAAATGAGATGGTTGGTACCAAAGAGACATGGTTATGGTGTGGAAATACAAATCTGTATTCATGCTTCAAGAAGGATAAGTTGGTATTGATTCTACATTTGTATATGATTGAGTATCGTTTGTAAAGGTTGGCCTGAGATTATTTGCATGATAAATATTGTTCGATTGTTTGAGCATGGTTGGTTGTGGTCAGTGCATAAATCCTTGAAATCTCTACGTGAGATTTCAGTGTCGTGCTTCAGTGGTCGGGACGTAATTCCATGGCCTCTGTTAGTGGGTGTCCATGGTGGTGCCCCATCTATATAACTTGGTAAGGATTCAAGGTAAGGATATCATCCTGACACTCTAAAGAGTTAGTTAGTCTCACTTAGAGCGGACTGACTCTTGTGGTGAGAGTAGCAGAAGGCTCGGAACTCATTAATGGCTAACCTTGTGTGTGAGGGAATTGATTCATTGTAACACTTGTAACACATAGCTCGAGGGTGAGCAGCTTGGGGATGAGCAGCTTGGGGGTGAGCAGAGGTATCCACCACAAGTGCAAGCATCCGTTGAATCCGACCAGGTTATATGTATTTGGATGAGTCGAGTCGAGTCTTAATGTATTTGATTGAAAGGTCATAACATGCTTGGATGATGTATGTATGTTGGACTGCGAAAGTATATGTGATTGTATGATAAAATCTTTTTGGCTCTAGCTTACCCTTGGTTTGTTTGATTGTCTTGTGTGTGGTTCTTCTCTTTTGCGATGATCATCAAATTATTGATGTGAGCAGAGGCGAGAGGTTCTCGCGGTCAATAGGAGAATGGTGACTCCGCTCTGTAGCTGCCTGGGCTGGATCCTGTTTTGTGGTCTTTCTTTTAGGGCCACGACCCATGTAGCATCTGTCCTTTAAATTTCCAATTGGATTACTGTAGAATATTTGTAACTGTTTCTTTTTGGCTCCGTTACGCGTTTTGGTTATTTGTATGAAGTTACTTTTAAACTCCGAGACTGCGCTAAGATATTATTCTAGTGTGACGCTTCCTTTAATTACGTTATTAATTAAATAGGATGTTACAAAATCTGTTTTAAGTACAACACACCTAGAAATTATGTTAGTGGAGCAGAACAAAACTAAAGAATTAAAACTACAAGCAAAATGTTATTGTGATAGAAAAGATTAAGAAGGAAGTGGAAAAGATGAAACTAGTATGGAACATGCAGTTGAGGTAAAAGTCTAATGTGCTTTCCATAATGTAACTGAACTGCAACTAAAACTAAAAAAGGAACCGTTAGCATCCACACTAAATTAGAAAATGTACATATGTTGTTTACAATTCCTAACCTAAAGTTAATATGAAAAAATTTACCAAAATCTAAAATGAAGAAAGAAAACATAACCTAATAACACATTCTAACTCATTCAACAACAAAGTAAAATGTAAACATCACAACAAACTAATAAAACAAACATAACTGTAGAAAAACAAAAGAGAACTCTCCCAACACCCACAAAGTTTAACAATTAAGGCTCAAGTATCTCTTGGTGTAGAATATTTCAAATTTTTGCACAATGTGTGTAACATGTTAACTACATAATCATCACAAAGGCAATGCAATGAACCTGTTAAAAATGCATTATACTCATGAAAGAAATTTCTATGTGGATACACACCATAAAATTGACCTCTTTTAGGGAGTCTAGGTAGAAAATATACACCACGACCGGGGCGACCCAAACGGGCCCGACAACCCGAACAGGCTCGACGACCCGGACGGGCCGGACAACTCGGACGGGCCGGACAACACGAATAGGCTTGATGACGCGAACGGGATGGATGACCTGAATGGGCCCGACAACCCGTTCGGGTCTTCGGACCTGCCTGACCCATTCGGTTCTTCGAGCCCACTTGACCCATTCGGATCATCGGGCCCGCTTGGCCCGTTTAGGTCTTCGAGCCCACTTGGCCCGTTAGAATCTTCGAACCTGCCTGGCTCGTTTGAGTCTTCGGACCCACCTGGCTCATCACGTCATTGCGCCCGCCTGTCCTGTTTGGGTCATCGGGCTCACTCGAATTTCCGGATCGTTGAGCCTGATCGACTCGTTCGGTTTGTCGGGCCCGCCTAGCCCGTTCATATCTTTAGGCCCGCCCAACCTCTTATGGTCGTCGGGCCTGCCCGATCTGTATGGGTCGTCGAGCAAGGCCCGTCCAAGTCTGAATTTAGCGTAGTCCATCTCAACCTTTAGTCTAACCCAACTAAAAATTTAAATTGAAAATTTGGATTGGATTTTTTGGATTATCCATATTTAAAAATCTTGATTTATAAAATTGATATCCAATCCATAAAATATATAAAATGTAGATTAGGTTGAAATCCAGATCCATTAAATGGATTTTAAATGGATTGGATTTTTAATAAAATGGATTATAAATGGATTGGATTGGAGCAAAAGTGAATTGGATCAAGAAAATTAGATTTTTTGTCCACCCATACTGACTAAGAACAAAACTTCGAGAACACATTGTCTAAAATTCAAAAACTCCACTAGAATTGTGAGAGTAAAGAGGTCAAAAAGATGAAACCAATTCAGGGTATGCAATTGCGGTAAAAGTGTGATGTGATTTTCATGTTGTACCCGAGTTGCAACCAACTCTATAAAATGAACCATTAGCGTCCAAAGCAAAATTAGGAAAGATACATCTGTTATTCACTATTCCTAACCTAAATTATATGAAACAATTTTCCAAAATCTAAAATGAAGATAGAAACCACAACCTAATACCTCATTCTAACTCAACAGAAAAAGAAAATGTAAACATAACGACAAACTAATCAAATATAAAAAACTTCAAAACGAAAAAAGAGAACTCCCTCCACCCCCACAAAGTTTAACAATTAAGGCTCAAGTCTCCTTAGAGAATATGTCAAATTGTTTCACAGTGTATCTAACATGTTAGCTACTTAATCATCATGAATGAAATACAATGAACCTGTTGGAAATGCATCCTACTCATGTCAGAAATTTTTACATGGATACACACCACAAAATTGTCTACAATTAGAGAATGTAGGTGGAAAAGCCGTAAAAGGCACATAAAATAGTGACCCAAATTTACCTACACAAGTTCTAATGGATGAAAATTAATGAAAAACCGACTCCTAACAAAACTTCAGAAACCCAGTGATTGAAATATAATAACTCCAATAGAAAAGCTAAAATTTGCAAACTACATTAAGCTAGCCTAAAAATTGTAAAGAAATTATCCTAACAACTTTAAAATAGTAAAATATAACTAGAAAACAAATCAAACTACATATGACCAGTGTAAGACCCGTGAAAATTAAATAATTAAATAAATAATTAATTAATAAATACGAATAGTGTCAACACTCAATTTTGTCCGATTAATAAAAATGATTAACTAAAAAAATTTTATTTTTATTTTTAAAAAAAAAAAAAAAAGAAAAAAAAAACATTATAAAAATCAACATTAATTTGAATGTACATATATACTCCTTTTCTTTTATTTATTTATTTGTTTTTATTTTTAATTTTAATTTTAATTTTGTCTTGCTTTTTATTTATCTATTTTATTTATTTTATCTTGTTTTATTTTATTTTATGTTATTTTATTTTATTTTTTACTTCACTTTATCTTATTTTATTTTTATCTTTTTTAATTTCAATTTCCATTTTATTTTTATTTTCACACCATTTTGTTTTTCTGCTCTTAAAAAATATAAAAAAATATATATGAAATAAAAAAAATAATAATGAGAGTCATTTGACTTGACTCTGCCATGCAAAATATGGCTAGATTCATACGTTATCTGGTATTGGGGGGGTTTTTGGACAAAAAAAAGGAATGTTGGGTATTGGTGGTCACTGTGGCAGCAACCAGGGGAGGTAGTCTGAACATAGCAGTGCAGCCATGGCTAAAAGGGAACTCCACACATAAGCAAGAAAAAAAGGGAATTGAAAAAAAAAGAGGAGTTTTACACAGGACCACGAAACAGCAAGAGCAACACACAGAGGCTAACTTGAAAAAAAAGACAACGAAAAAAAGAGAGTGAGGGGAGCTCGCAGAGGCTTGGGAGAACAAAACGAAAATCACAGTGAAAAGAAAAAGGAGCAAACACGAGTGAAGGAGCATCAAGAGGTAAGTATCGTTGCCGTGAAATAAACTGCAAATGTATGTGACTTGTGTGCATGGTTAAACGCCCGAATGTGATGTTCTGTTGTGCCCTCCTGTTGCGCTCTTTTGCTTGATTGATTCATACGCCTGCTTTGTGATGTTTTGGTCTCCATTTACACTGTGTTTATGCCATCTAAAAAAAAAGCAAAGAAAATCAGAGTCCGACACCTTCACCATTCTATCACCTTCTAAGCTTCCACATTCACTTCCCAACCGAACCCCACATCCACGGTTTCCCTCCATTCATCCAACACCAAACTTTTCTTTCTCATTTTTTTCATTTTTTCCATCACCATCAGATTCATACGCCCACACTAGCCTCGAATTCATTCAAACCTGCAGGCACACCAAACAAAACAGTCCAATACTCCAAATCCATTCTTCTTCCTACACCATCATCTTCATTGCACACCTGCATAAAATCAAAATAAAAAAAGAGAGTCGAAACCCCAATGCCAGTGCCAAATATTCCCGCTTCATCTTCCCCAATCAGTCATATCCAATCAAACCAAAACAGAGAAACAGAGAAGAGTGGGTATCGTCGGCGGCGACGCCGCCGGCGGGTTGGAGCATTGAGCAGGAGAACGTGGCAGCCGCCGGCATCTTGGTCCGTCTCTCTGCGAGCGGCAATGGCGTCGTGGCGGCATTCGAAGGCGCGACGGTCGGAGCTGACGAACACGAGGCTGGAGTGGCATGGTGTGCGACGGCGGAGCTCCGGGATCCGGCCCATCTCGCGCGCGTTGGAGAAGAAAGGAAGAAGTGAGGTCGAGACGATGACGAGCGCCGGAAGCTCCGTCGACGGTGGCCGCTGTCGTCGTCGGCATTCGAGGGCGGCCGGACGCGCGTCCCAGGGCCGGAGTCGTGGTGGTGTCAAGGAGAAGCGGCTGCCATGTGAGGGGAGAGAACCCTTTTGTTAGGGTTTTCTAGAAAAAAAGAAAAAAAAAGGGGGCTGCATGCTTTGAGTTACCATACGCACCCCCTCTTTTACCGCAACCACACCCTCCTCTTTTCTTTTCTTCTTGCACCCCCATTTTTTGCGACCCTGCACTCCCGCATTGTTTTTTTGCTTGTTGGGCTTCGCTGCATTATTCACTTTCTCGCGCACCTCCACAATTACTAATCCCACACCCCTGCATACACTTTTACTCTTATTTTGGGCTTGTTTTATATTTTACTCGCCGCACCACCACCCTTAATAAACCCTTAATTACTCATACACTCTCATAATTTGCTTTCCACTTTCATCCTTCCTAATTAAATTGTTTCTTTTTTATTATTTTATTTTGTTTTACTTTTTTTATTTTGTTTATTATTATTATCATTTTTTTTCTCCCTTTTTTTTATATATTTGAAAATTATGAAAAATTGCAAAAATAGAAAAAATAAAAAAAATAATAAAACGAAAATAAAATATAAAAATGTTCTCTTTCACTTCAATGTGTCTGTCCGGTCGCTCGCACCGCGTGACAATTATTTTCTAAAAATACTAAAAATGTTTTCTTTTCCTTTTAGTGTTTGTCCGACCGCTCGCGTCGTGTGACACATATCTTTAACTAATTCAAAAATACCAAAAAAAATACAAAATTTCAAAATATAAATACATAAACATTTTCAAACAAATATCTAGAAAGAACTACGTAATCCTGATTTCTCATTTTTAATGAGAATACGTAGGACCAAGGTCAATCCTTGTCGGGCCCAAGAAAATAAAAAATATTTTTGTTTCTTTTTAGCATTTTTTTGCCTTATTATTTTCGGGGAATATTAATATTTTGAAAACCACATCAACTTTGCGTTTTTAATTAAAGGTACCGCCCTTGGGCGGGCGCTGTAGGGTGTTAACACCTTCCCTACGCGTAACCGACTCCCGGATCCAAAATCTGGTTTTTCGCAGACTTGTCTTATTCTTTATGGTTTTCCATAGTTTTCCAGAATAACTGTGGTGGCGACTCCCAAATCTCTTTTTCAAACTCATGTTTTCTTTTTGGTTCGTCGTCCGATCGTGATTTCGGTTGCGACAGCTGGCGACTCTGCTGGGGACACAGAAAGAGTCAAGCCATTTAATTAGAAATGCAAACTTGATGTGATTTTTCCTAATGTTTTCTTTCCCTTTTTCTTTTATTTGTGTATTATTGTCTTTATATGTGGTTGTATATGTTTGCTTCTTGGATTAGTTGTATGTGAATTACTTTGTTTATTTTGATATATTTTGGAATTGCTCTATAGCTGCCTGGGAAGTTTTCTGGCTGTTTTGCAGGTGGGGATTTGGGTATGCATCATTCTCCCTTCACACACACACATTGCGCATTACATGAGTGGGGCCCTATACCCGGGTCTGTTTAACTTGGAATTAGAGGGGATTGTGTAGCAGTGCCACAGTGGATGAACTTCCCAAGTGGTCATTGTGAGAACCCCAGCTAGAGTTTGTTTGCTTCATTGGTACTCCCACATCTTGTTGTCTACCAACTGTTGTGGGAAATGCCGGAAAGTGGGCCATAGCTCTAGTGACCTTGATCTTTAAGTATTAAGAAACGATCCTGGTGAGCGCATGTATTTTAGCTTAGAACCATTAGGCGCCGAACCTCTGTTAAGGCACAAAGGGAGGCATGTGCATTACCTTAATTCTCATCCCGCCTTTCTCATTTTATTCTGATTTGCGATAAAGTCATGCATTTGTACATTCTTTTATGGCATCATTGCACATGCATTTTGATTATTTGTTCATGCATAACATGTACCCTGTCATAACATGTCATGACATTTTTGTGATTCTAGGTCAGAAACTTTAAGGTCGTGATTGAATTTGTGAGAAACAAGAGAAATTAACATGGAATTTCGAGTCGGGGGAAATTTAGGGTCAGATGCGTTGAAGAAGAAGCTACCTATTAGAGTTATAGACAGTAATTTGAGTGGTCTGAGGGAAATAGTGCAACAAATGAAGACTATACAGAAGAATGCTTTCAAGAAGCGGCATGGGAACTTATTGAGGTTGCTGAATGCGGAAGTCCAAGCATCGGCAGTCACTGCTCTGGCTCAATATTACGATCCGCCACTCAGATGTTTCACCTTCCAGGATTTTCAATTGGTACCAACAATAGAAGAGTTCGAACAAATTTTGGGCTTGTCAATGGAAGATAAAGTCCCTTACAGACA
>Ga0214545_1012313_pt1 | contig 11264 bp, 4 predicted proteins | sample CNSS4metaG_FD_160064 | JGI IMG/M metagenome (GOLD analysis project Ga0214545, IMG submission 160064) | Root nodule microbial communities from cowpea collected in UCLA plant growth center, Los Angeles, California, USA - CNSS4 | ecosystem: Host-associated > Plants > Roots > Nodule | place: USA...
ATGTTAAAACTGCTTTTCTGAATGGGGATTTAGAAGAGGATGTCTATATGGACCAACCGGTGGGGTTCGCTGAAGAAGGAAAGGAGCACATGGTGTGTAAACTTAAGAGATCGATATATGGACTTAAACAAGCTTCTCGGCAATGGTATCTTAAGTTCAATGATACTATTGTGTCCTTTGGATTTAAGGAAAACACCGTTGATCGGTGTATATATCTGAAGGTCAGTGGGAGTAAGTTTATATTTCTGATTCTGTATGTTGATGATATCTTGCTTGCGACTAATGATCTTGGTCTATTAAGTGAGACTAAGAGGTTTCTCTCTAATAACTTTGAAATGAAAGATATGGGTGAGGCATACTATGTGATAGGAATAGAAATATTCCGTGACAGATCACAAGGACTGTTAGGTTTGTCTCAGAATGCATATATTAATAAAGTTTTAGAGAGATTCAGAATGGATAAATGTTCAGCATCTCCTGTTCCAATACAGAAAGGAGACAAGTTTAGTCTCATGCAATGTCCAAAGAATGATTTGGAACGGAAACAGATGGAAAATATCCCTTATGCATCTGTTGTTGGGAGTTTGATGTATGCTCAAACCTGTACGAGGCCAGATATTAGCTTTGCAGTTGGTATGCTTGGTAGATACCAAAGTAATCCAGGTCTGGAGCATTGGAAAGCTGCAAAGAAAGTTTTAAGATACTTACAAGGAACAAAGAATCACATGCTTACTTATAGAAAATCTGATCACCTTGAGGTGATAGGTTATACAGATTCAGACTTTGCCGGCTGTGTGGATACAAGAAAGTCTACATTTGGTTATGTGTATCTTTTAGCCGGAGGAGCGATTTCATGGAAAAGTGCGAAGCAGTCTGTCATTGCTGCATCCACCATGGAAGCTGAATTTGTGGCATGCTTTGAGGCCACAGTTCAGGCTAATTGGTTGCGGAACTTTATTTCAGGACTTGGAGTAGTCGACAGTATTTCCAAGCCGCTGAAAATTTATTGTGATAATTCCGCAGCAGTCTTCTTTTCTAAAAACGACAAGTATTCTAAAGGTGCTAAACATATGGAGTTGAAATACTTTGCCGTTAAAGAAGAAGTTCAGAAACGTAAAGTGTCAATAGAACATATTAGCACAGATCTTATGATTGCTGACCCTTTAACAAAAGGGTTACCGCCCAAATTGTATGCTGGTCATGTAAAGAATATGGGCATTATGTCTACTAGTGAATGTTAAATGTTGAATGTTAATGTTTTTTAATGTTTATGTGACACTCTGAGCTCCCTAATGTATAAATTTCTGAAATCTGTGTTTTCTTCTTTATGTTTATGCATGCAAATTATGATGAATAAAATAAATTATGTTATGTTATTGTTTTGTAAAATGACATTATGTTTAAACCCATTATGAACTTCTCGTTTTTAAGGTCATATTAAGGAGAAAGGGATGATATAGTAGTACATGGAAGGGATCATGTCGACCAAATGATGTGTGACCGCCATGACTCTTATTATTTCTGTATCTTTAAGTATGAATAATGATGGAACCAATTTATGCAAGGTCTTTTAATGCGCATTATATTTATGTATTAAATCACATAATGTTATGACATCATATGAGTCAAGTGGGAGAATGTTAGAATTAATTGACGAATTAATTCTATTAGTGACTCATTTGAAATATTATGATGGGCTCAATTGTGATTTAATAAAATATAAAGACTTATTGGTTATTATTATGGGAAGTGATAATAAAATAAAATAAAGATAAAGATAAAATAAAAACCAACTTGATGGACGTTGGTTTATAAAAGGAATTGGGGTTCTGTCTCTGGCCATAAGGTTCTTTTTCATAGTAACCCATCAAGAACGTGTGAGAAGAGAAAGAAAGGTAAAGAGATAGATTGGGAAATAGTGATTGAAGATCACACAAGATTACAAATTTGAAGAACGCATATTCACAGGATCTCTCATGGATCAAGGTTAGTGCTCTATTATGTTTTATCGTGAGAATTATAAATCTTAAAGATCCTTAATTAGTTTTACAAGAACTTCTTCCAAGTTTTGTCCAATATCTTTTTGTTTAGGAAAATGATATGTATATTATACAGTTACTTTGTATCATATGAAAATAGTTACTTTTACTATAGTTATTAGTGACACTTTTTCTTGTTATTTTTGTCCTTTTAAATTGATTGTTTAGTTAAAATACTCAGTTTACAATGGAGTTGGCTGGAACTGAAGTTGGACATATACCCAAATGTTATGTTATGGATATGTTTAAAGACTTCATTCCCATGTATGTGTTTTTAGACACACCGCAAGGTAAATAATTTTCATCTTTCGGTGACTATTTACATTGAAAGTTACTTTGTTGGATAGTTAAGCTCACTGTTATTGATATCTTGGTTTGACATGAAGTAGTTGTGATTGTTTCAACATGCTGAGATGTATATTACTTTAATATTATCACATGGTAAATGATCACCTGTATAATGGTGCTTATTATTGAAATGAGGGTGTTCCTTCATAAAAGAAAGAAATGTAGCCATTCATTATTTTTAACACTATAGGTTGAAACAAGTAGACCTCATATGTATAAGCTTTGAATCATATGTTTGAAATAATCAGAGGAGTTTATGATGCATGCACATTCTTTTCTAAATTAGTTACAAGTTTGACCTTCCAAAATTTTAGTTAATCTGTTATAACAAATCTTTTATTTGGACAATTGCACTTCATTAGAGTAACTATTCTTACGAAACCAAAATAATACCTTGCAAAGACTTCAAAGCACTCTATGTGTCCTATTCCGAGGTGTACTCGTCCTCTTTCAAGTACTCATTCTTCCTTAATCGGATGGGGTTGTGCCTGCAGAAGACCCTCCAACACTCAAGTCAACAAGATGTTTTAGTAAGCGGTCAAAGCTAAGATTTAGTGATTAATGAAAAATGTACCTAATTACCTAAAGTCACATGGTATTTATAATTATTTTTAAGAACTTTACTTGGCACATTATGTGGAGCATTACTTGGAATCTTATCTAGCCATGGGCTTATAATGGGGGCCCACTTATCTATATAGGTTTCTTTTTAGATGCCCACCTATTCTGATGGAGCTGGTAAGTACCCGTCGTAGGCTGGGGACTAACCGACCTTGATTAATACAGTAACCGTTGTAAGGCATATTGTAGAAAACATGTTACTATCTTAATGTTTTTGATTTGTGTTTCTCTGGTGTTGTTTTTAACAACTAACAACCATTTAAAATATTTAGTTGTTGGATATTATTGGATTGAAATTCCCTATAAAGAGTATTATGTTTATGTTATTATCTATGCTTTTGGTTGTAAAAATTCCAAGAATGTTTTTCTTCAATTATCTCTTATTACGAGGTTAAGAGGTCTTCTTGCTAATGCTTAGCAAGTGGTTATTCTAGGGTGGTTCTTTGTTGAATATGTTAAAGAGACTGACAAGTTTATTTAGTTAATATGCTGGCCTTCTATATCTTAGTCTACAACCAACACTACATGATATTTTATTCTTTGTTCTTTTACTTTTTTCTTTCTCTTTTCCCTAAAGTTTTTTTTTTCTTGACATGATTTGGTTTGGTATCTAAAGCATCATTAATATCCTCTATCAAAGTTAATTTAGAAAATGTAAATCTAGCTGTTAAAATTTTTGTTGTGTTGTAGGAAAGATCTCTGTGGAAGGAAAAATACTGAATAGGTTTGACATGAGGCCCCATAATCAAAATCTTGAACTCTATGGGAAACTTTGTCGGGAAAGGACAAACAAGTATATGGTAAAAAGTAGACAGATTCAGGTTTTCTTTTGGCTCTGGTTCTCCTTATCATGAGTTAGGCAAACCGTTTCATTATCTTTGACTTCGACATTCTATTTTCAGGTTATTGACAATGATAGTGGGGCACACATGAGGCCAATGCTAGGGATGATCAGTTTTTCAACTTCTGGCCCCCTGTAATGGCTTATTCTCCTTCTTGTTACCAATCGTAGTTCTTAATGAATTCATGCTAAGAGATCCCTTGTTTTGGCACAATGTCAGCTCATCATTAGTTTATAACTTACTGATCAAATCACATCTAGCCCTCCCCTTGCCTCTTCTCCCCTCTTTTTCAATTGATAATGAGATAAATGAGATATATAGTGTTGAAAAGGTGGTGTCAATGACTATTTCTACAAGCTTGCTATGTAGTTCAATATTTTTAATTAATTTATACTTTAGTTGTAATAGATGTTTGTGTTGGATTAGGAAAAGAAGAAAACTCCTACTAAAGCAAGTGATACAAAGAGAACAAGAAGAGATCGTGGGGAGATGGAAGAGATTGTGTTTAAACTATTTGAATGACAGTCTAATTGGAGTTTACGAAACCTCATACAAGAAACTGACCAACCTGAAGTATGTGCTTTGAGTAGTTTTACTCTTAAAATTTGGCTTTCTTAAATACTTGCACTTTTATAAACTTAAATCTTAAATATCTATGCAAAATGAACTGCAACCATAAAAGTTTGTTGCTTATAATGGATATGAATATGTAGAAAATGTTCAAATTTGTCTGATATAATAATTTGTGCAATTGAACTAATCTATACAAGATAGGTTGATAAGTTAATTTGAGTTGTATACCTCATTTTCAAAGAATTTTTGAGAGATTAAGATTGTATGTTTGTATCATTTATGTTATTTTTATGAGAAATGATGAAGATAACGATGTATGTTGTACTTTTACTGCTTAATAGGTATGTCTCTACAAGCCCACACACCATTATGAAACAATATACTTTCAAATTGACATTTATTTGTTTGTGATTATTAATATAGTAGAGCCTGTTTTAACTAATGTGGTGGATATTCACATTTTTACAACAATTTCTAAAAGATATACTAAAAGACCTTTGTGTCTACAACAACAAAGGAACTAATCAAGGCACGTATGAACTGAAGCCTGAATACAGAAAATTTAGAGATTAAGCAACCTTTAAACAAGTTTTATTTGTGCTCATCCATTTGTTAACCTTGTTCAAATAATATGTAGCTTACTCATTTCAGTTTCTTCACTATGTTCACATTGCAAATAAAGCAAAATGCATCTTGTTACAGCCTTTTCTAATTCTTCTGTATGTTTTATTTTGCAGATTTTGTTACATCACAATTTATATGTGTTCCTTGGTTGGAAAGCATAACTAGATTAATTTTTGAACAATTTATGGTGTTATTGCAAAATTAACAAAAAATACTATGTGAAATTGCTCTGAAACTAGCAAATGGCATGAGAGGTTGAATTATGTTGCGTTTAATTTCCTATATTCTTTCTTAAACATAAATAAGTTTATTCAACTTTGGATACTTGTAAGCCATTGGATGCATTTCTACTACTTCAAAGGTTGTTGATGTTTATAGTCATTAAGTTTACGCAACTTTGGATACATGTAAGTCATTGGATGCATTTCTACGGTTGCAAAGCTGGTAGATGTTTTTAGTCATTATATTGCTTTGTAGCGCTCATTTTTTGTGTAGTTCACTGTTTTCTTCTATTTTGCTTAAAGTTAAACGACTCTAACTCAGTTGATTATCATGTCCTTTTTTTTTTTATAAGAAAGTGTTCTTTCCCACTAATCTTGTTAGCTTCCCCATAATTTTCTCTTTTTATTTTGTTGTGCAACATGTTTCCTCTCTTCTTCCTCTAGAGTAGCGGTGCAATAATGGCAGCCGCAGCGTGATGTTGTGTAATCTGAGTCTTTTCTTGTTATTGTAAGAGTGCATCCCCATATATTTTAGAACTAGAATCTTTGTAAAAACAACTTATTGCTTGAGACTAAATGATGTGTTGTTGTTGAAACATCTCTTAAAAGACTTTTTTTTCTTCCTCTTTGTTGGTCACTTTTTTCTCACTTATTTCTTCTTTTCTGTTTTCTTCTGTATCTTTTGTCTTGAATCTTTTTTTCTCTCAACTCCTCCTCTTCATTTTCCCTTACTAAAATCCTCCTCTTTATTTTTTCTCTCTCAAGTCCTCCTCTTTTACTTCTTTTTCTTCACTAATTTTTTTTCCTTCGCATCTCTTCCTTTCATCATAGCATGAACATGTCTTTACCAATATTCATCAAACATTTTCTCTTTATCTTTATACCTTAGCTCTTTCTTTTCTTTCCTTTTTCTCTCCCTCCTCAAAACTTTTTTCAATTTCCTCTCTATGTGTGAAACAAACTCATCAACAAATAATTTGTGATAGTCATTGAGTTGAAAAACACTTTTTCAGCTGTGAATTAGCTCATAAGATCAAATTTGAAATTTGCTTATGAGAACTCCACAAGGTTCTCACAAAAGAGAAAACTCAAAAGACCGATCAAGATCATATTAGCCACATGTCTCCATAGAATTACTTTACTCTTTTATCTATTTAATTTATTTTTTTTAAACTGATTAAAAATTGCAATATATTTCAACTCTATTTTTTAATGTCTAATAAATTACTATTTTTGATCAGACGTACATTGATTAAACGAGTCTAGTAACACATATTAGACAAATAAAGCAAAAAAAAAAAAAAAAAAAGTATATTAATATACATTTTAGGTGAGTTTGTACATACATTGATTAAACGAGTATAACAAAAATTATTAGACGAGTCTACCAATACACAATAAACGAGTATGTCCATACATTAGTTAGATGAGTATAACAAAAGACATTGGACGTCATCTCATACATTGATTAAACGAGTCTAATAATACACTAATTAGACGAGTATAACAAAAAATATTAAACGAATTTGTCGATACACTGATTAAAAATGTTTAGCAATACACATTATATGAGTTTGTTCATACAATCACTAGACAACTATAGCAAAAAAAAAAATGGTCAAATCATTCCACACATTGATTAGACTAGTCTAGGAGTACCAATTAGATGAGTCTATCCATACATTAATTAGACAAGTCTAGCAACAAACACTAGATAAGTATGTCCATACCCTGATAAGACAAGACTAGCAATATACATTGCACAATTATGTCCATACACAAATTATATGAGTTTATTAATACACAATAGACGAGTGTGTCCATTGATTGATTAAACAAGTCTTGTAATACACATTAAATGTTTATACTCATGCATTGATTAGACGACTATGTCCATACACTAATTAAAGGAGTATAACAACAGACACTAGACAAGTATGTTTATACACTAACTAGACAAGTATAACAATATACATTAGACTATACACATATTAAATGAGTTTATTAATACACATTAAATGAGTTTGTCCACTCACTTACACGAGTCTTGCAATATTGCTTACACAAGTTTTGCAATACACATTGCAAAAGTATGAATATACACTTACATGCGTGTTTTCATACATTGATTAGGCGAGTCTAGCAATACACATCAGACAAGTCTTTTCATACACTAATTAGAAAAATATGACAAAACAATTACATGAGTCTAAAACATACACATTATACGAGATTCTCCATACATTAATTAGATTAGTATAAAAAATATTAGATAAGTCATTTCATACGTTGATTAAATGAGTATAACAAAAATTATTACACAAGTACATGAATATATTAATTAGATGAGTAAAGCAAAAAGACATATGACAAGTTTTTCAATGTATTGATTAGACGAGTCACAATACACATTAGATGAGTCATTCATATATCAATTAGACGACTCTAGCAATATACATAAGATAAGTGTCCATACCTAAACTAGACGAGTCAATTAATACACATTAGAGGATTGTGTTCATTCATTGATTATATGAATTTTGCAATACACATCAGACAAATCTGTTCATACACTGATAATATGAGTATAACAAAAAAATTACACAAATCTAGCAATGCACATTAGATGAGTTTGTCCACTCATTAATTAGACGAATATTACAAAAAAACATTACACGAGTCTAGCAATGCACATTAGACGAGACTGCCCATAGACTAATTAGACAAAAAATATTAGACGAGGTTAGAAATTCATTGATTACATGAATAAAAAAAACATTAAATGGATTTGTTGATGCATTGATTCGACTAGCATAGCAGTGCACATTAGATGAGGCATTCATATATTGATTAGATGAGTCTAACAATACACATTAGACGAGTTTGTCCGTAAACTCATTAGACAAGTACGCAAAAAAAATGTTATATGAGTTATCCCATACAATAGTTAGACGAGTCTAAGAATACACAATAGACAAGTCTGTTCATACACTAATTAGACGAGTCTTGTAATACACATAAAACAAATTTATCTATAACTAATTAGATTAGTCTAGCAATATACACTATACGAGTCTGCTCATACCCATGTTAGACGAGTATACTGATACACATTAGAGGACTATGTCCATATATTAATTACATGAGTCTAGCAATTTACATTAGACAACTATATCCATATATTGAGTAGATGAGTCTAACAACACATATTAGACGAGTATGTCAAAGCACTAACTAGACGAGTCTAACAATACACATTAGACCAATATGTCCATTCAATTGCTTTGTATTTTTAGTGAGTCCATTCTACATATTTCTGCATAGTTTATCCTTTATATTTTCAGAGAGTCTACCTTATAGTTTTTCTTATGTTTTTATCCTTTGTATTCTTATAAAGTATACTCTTTACATTTTTACACACATTGACTTTTTAAACTTATAAATCATTTGTTACGTTCATTCTATTCAAAACTTAAGTATAAACTTCAAAATATATATTATTTCCCTTTTCAACTTCTAAGTCTATTTTAATAAACACATAAACAAACACCAATTAGTGCGTATGCACGAGTTTAAAACTAGTTTGGCTATAAAGAAGTAACTAATGTAATAAAAAATTATTATCTCACTGAAATATAATTTGTTTGTTTTATTTTTAAGTTTATGAATAAAGCACTCATTATTTTTAAGTTAGGAATATGTTCGATGCTAGTAAGGACAAAATAATTTACCTAGTTAGAAATTTATTAAAATAACTTTTTTCTTTGTTTAAGGATCTAGAAAAGGAAGTAAAGAGTATTAGACATAGTTTATTATAAGGTCAAATATGTTTTTAGTCCTTAAACTTTAATGCAAAATTAGAATTCGTCTCTATGCAAAACTTTGTTGCAACTTGGTTCTCAAACTTTAAAAATTAATACTAACCCAATTGCATTAAATGTTTTTTATGTGTCAAGTGGCGTTTTAGATCGACGTTTGGGTTGCTTACACCGTCTGACACATTCTAGCTTAAATGTCAGTCTCGAAGGCTGTTTAACACGTAAAAAAAGGTTAACACATTTTGGTTAAGAGGACTATATCCATTTATTTTGAAAGTTGAGAGCCAAAATGTATCAAAGTTTTGAACAATGATAAATTCCAATTTTGTGTCCAAGTTTCAGAACTAAAAACATATCTAACCCTTTTTTAGAAGACACATACTCCATTATTTTATTATTAAAAAGTTGAACTATACATAATTTTTTAATAATAAATTACACATCTAATTGACAATCAGGAACCACCAGTGGGATCACAACATAGAACGTTACATATATGTTCGATCAAAATTGAAAATAATGTAAATTCACTTTTGTTTTATTTTTAGAGGCATTTTAGCATTTTGATGTATATTTGGTTGTAAGGACCATGCATGTACCTCAAATAAGCTCAAAATGGGTATATGTTTAGTTGTGATCTTAGTGATATGCTTAGTTCTTTGATATGATACTTGTGTAGATAGTTAGAGTATCTTCTATAATATAGAGTTCTAGAAGCATTTCTATGAAAAAAAATATGTTCTACAGCAGGGAAAGCTAGATTTGAATATAAATATATTGCAGTGTGATGAGATGTGAATTGCATGATAATGTCTTGTGATAAATTGTTGTGTTAAATTTGATTTGAAATGATGTCTCTATATGAGTGAAATATTGATTTTAGTGTTTAATATATGATACGAGCTTTCTATACTGATGGTTTGGTTGTGACCTGGCTAGACTTGTGTAAGGCTATGGAAAGCCTAATAGGTTGGTTAGTAACATAACCAAATCAGAATTAGATATGTAGAATTATGTAGATTCGTTAGTGAGCAAATGACTTGCTAAGTGAGAATGCAAAATTTGACTCACTAGGCGAGCTTGTCAAAAGTGATGTTAGGAGGTACACTGGCCGAGCAAGTAAAATCATGATTGAGCAAGTACAAAAATGTTAAAAACCTAAGAGCAAGGTGTGTGCTTGACTCATTGGATGAGAGAGTCTCGCTGGACGATTTTTTAAGAAAGTTAGTTCTAGTATTCTCTCGTAGGGCGAGCCTACATGTCGCTAAGTGAGAAGGTTGTATGCTTAATTAGAGAGCCTACATCTCATTAAACGCGTCTCTTCCTTGGGGACACTCGTTGAGCGAGACATTTATTTGTGGAGCGAGAATATAGTAACATGAAATGGTGAAGTTAGATTAAATTTTGCAAATTGTATTATGATTGTTATGAATTACATGCAATGAAAATGTAGGGATTCCTATGGTAGCAATACTACTATGCGTGGTGACATGTGAAGTGTATTGACGTCAAAGTTGAAATGAGATTTTTTTTACTCTACTAGTATGAGACTCATATAGAGAAAGATACCTAATTGTGAAAGTCAAATGAGGTTTTTAGGTGTAGATTTGGTAGAGATCGAATCTACTAGATAAGGATTTACCTTGTCATATTCTTGGGGGTGTTGTCTAACCATTATATAGCTATAACTCCTAAGAGATAGGGGTGAATTATGACAAGTGCAAGTCTTAGAGTCTACTTAATACACTAGTCTTCCGGAGGTCAAGTCAAAGGTATATTTGTTTGTGAAAGAGCCATGAGGGCCTTGCATGGATGATATTCTTTAATCACTGGTTATTGAGTGTGAGGTGTGACTAGGGATGTCAAAAATATCCGTACCCGTGGGTATCCGCAGATAAAACCCGTAATGGGTAGGAAACAGATATTAAAAATGGATACCCGTTACCCCCGGGTACGAGTATTTTTTATACCCACATGTTAACGCGGCGGGCACGGGTATCATAGTATCCGTACCCGTTGATACCCGTGCCCGCTAAACTTTAATTCACAAAAATACCCTTATAATATATATACATACATATACACACACACACACACACACACATATATATATATATATATGTATATATATATATATATATATATATATATATATATATATATATATATATATATATA
>Ga0214545_1012314_pt1 | contig 11264 bp, 7 predicted proteins | sample CNSS4metaG_FD_160064 | JGI IMG/M metagenome (GOLD analysis project Ga0214545, IMG submission 160064) | Root nodule microbial communities from cowpea collected in UCLA plant growth center, Los Angeles, California, USA - CNSS4 | ecosystem: Host-associated > Plants > Roots > Nodule | place: USA...
GCTACAATGGCTAGATTCTTGAATGGATTAAATAGGGAGATTCAAGATGTGGTGGAAATGCACCATTATGAGACCTTGGAGGATCTTATTCACCAAGCCACCAGAGTGGAACAACAGCTCAAGAGACGAAGCGCCTATAGGAAGTCATCCACCTCATGGAGAGATACGGAGAAATATAAGAAGGAGGAAGCTACTTCTACCATTCCTAAATCTAAGGAGAAAGAGTCCTCAAATGGTAAAGTAACTTCTCAAGCTAGTAATAATGATTCTTCACGTTCTAGTGCAATAAAATGTTTTAAATGTTTGGGTAGAAGACATATCGCAGCTGAATGTCCCAACAAACGAACTATGATGTTGTTGGCAAATGGTGAGTACATTAGTGAGCATTCCGCGGATGATGTGAACCTTGACTTTTGTTTTTGTGTCTCTTAACTGTTCATCTTGTAATGTGAGAATAATTATTTTTGAATGAAATACAGGATTTATTATATGACCTCTCATATTTCATATTTATGAATCCTAATATTTCATAATTATATGACTCTTCATATTGTATAATTGTATGACTAATAATATTCCATAGTCATCTTATCCTAATATTCCATAAGTTGGCATCTCATTTAAGTTTACACTGTACTCCTAAGATAAAAAATGTATATTGTATAGATATAATTTTTATATTAAAATTTTGATAACATGAAAAAAATTTAATGAATCTTATAGTTATAAATAAATTTGTGAATAGTAATGAATAGTAAAATTAAAGGTTAAATGTGTTGTCTCTAAATTATTTATATTGGTTAGAAGAGATGTATCAAAAATATATTTAACCATACAATCTATCATAACAATTATAAACTGAGATTAACACCAAATAACAACAAAAAAAAAAAAAACTAATTTACTAAGCACTACAATACAACCCAACAAATAAACCGCTAATATTACACATCCAACAAAACCCGTGCATACGCACGCAACAATGTTTGTTTGTGTGTTTTTTCATATAGTAAATATATTATATTAGAAGATATTTAGAGTTTGAGGGGAAATAAATATTTTTAATAATAAAAATTTTAGACAATACAAAGAAATGTAAATGATATAGAAATACGATAAAAAAAGGTAAAGAGTAGAAAATGTAAGGTTTAATTACTCGGATGGTATCCACTTTGGTAAAAGTGTGTCAATCTGGTATCCGTTTTTAAAAAAGTGTCAATTGCATCCCATGTGTCAGTCTATGGTTTTTTGACTTTTTTTAATTTTTTTAATTTTTTGAAGAAAAAAATAAAAAAAATGCCACGTGTCAGACCTAATTGAAACACTTTTTCAAAAGTTGGGATGTAATTGACACTTTTTAAAAACGGGTACCAGATTGATACACCTCTACCAAAATGGGTACCATCTGAGTAATTAAACCAAAATATAAAAATAAAAGTATTAGTCGATGCAAAGAAATGTAAACAGTAGACTATCTAAAAATAGAAAGATTAGATTATGCAATACAAAAAAGTATACAAAATAATCAATTTAAAAATACATATGATAGATTATGTGAAAAAATGTAGACCAATGATTGTATAAACTAAAGTAGTGTGTATTGCTAGAGTCGTCTAATATGTATTGTTAGATTCAACTAATTAGTATATGAAGTAACTTGTCTAATGTATATTAGTAGACTCGTTTAATCATTGTATAGACAAAATCGTCTAATTAGTGTCGTTAGACTCATCTAATCAATTTATATTGCTAGACTCGTCTAATTAGTGTATGAACAGTCTCGCGTAATATAATGGAAAGACTCGTCTAATGTATATTAATAGACTTGTCTAATATGTGTATGGACAAACTCGTTTAAGACTCGTCTTCTCAGTATATGAAAAGACTTGTATAATATATATTGCAAGACTTGTATAATCAGTAAATTAACATGCTCATGTATTGTGTATTAAGAAACTCTTCTAACTTGTCTTTGAAAAAAACTCATTTAATTGTAAAACTCATCTAGTCAGTCATTGTACAAACTCGTCTAATGTACATTCAATCACTCGTCTAATATGTGTATGGACAAACTCGTCTAAAATATTTTGTTAAACTCATTTAATCCGTGTATGGACATACTCATCTAATATATACATATGGTTAGACTCGTCGAATCAATGAATAAACATATTAAAATATTAAAATTAAAATATCACTGTAATAGTTATTAAAATTGAAAACATTAAAATTAAAAATATATTCACAATATAAAAGTTTAGTAAACATATTAAAATTAAATATAATTGTAAAAGTTATTGAAATTAAAAATATTGACATTGAAAATATATCTACTATATAAAAATGTAATAAAAATTATTAATTACATTTTTAATATTAGAATAAATAATGACATATAACATAAAATTACAAATATTAGAAAATTCGTATTAAAATAAATTGACATTTTGAAACAAACTAAAAGTAAAAATTTTGTAACGTATCACTAAAAGAGGAATGGGCTGAAAGGTTATCTCCCATTTATTTTTTTTTTTCGAAAAGACCAATAAACAAAATTTTTGAGCATGGAAACCTTTTAAAGATGAAAAAATAGGAGTACTAGTTAAATTAGAAAATATACAATAACATGACAATACTCGCCAAATATAATTCTTACTAAATAAAATTAAATCACATAATATTTATATTTAATTTATTAGGACTCAACAATATATAACTTCTTATTAAATAAAAATTGAATTACATATAACTTTTATATTTAGTTTATTAACAGTTAGCAATAAATACTTGGCACCGAATAATTTAATTGAACATTGTAAAATTTTCAAATGATTAGTTAATTGCTTTGTAACCTACTATGACCAAATAGTGTAGACTTTGTGTATTATATAAATTATATTCAAAAAAATCTATTTTATTGCACTCATATAACTATCTAATTTAATTATTCTAAAGAAAATATAAAGGCCGAAAAGATATTGCTTATTTTTCGAGACTCTGTTATAAAATAGATCAGTCCCAATTTGTTATCTAAAATAATTAAAAAAACTCCGATTATGATGAAGTGAATAATTTCATCAATAAATATTCCATCTTTTCTTCAACTTTGAATTGATTTGATTCACATTTTTCATTTGTGAATATTTTTATCACAAATAAATCTTCATTAATAAAATAAAAAGTAACAAAAAAATTCAGAGGTAGGATGATCGTGAAAATTCTAGTTATAATTCTTTTGATTATTTAGTAGGTGTCGATAACATACAGGATTTCCTATCTGATAAAACTTTTTTAGTTAGGGATAATGGGTGTGAAGCAGTGTCAAACTACCCAACAAGCATTAGCTCTCCCTGAAAAGGAGCCAACAGTTCATCATGCAAGAAAGGACTAGCTGAGCCGAGATCACTAACTCAAACGAATTTAATACTAATAGAAAATACTAATCGAATAGAAATAGAACTGTCTTGCCATAATTTACAAGAACATTTTGTAGTCCTAATAAGAGGGGGGGGGGGGGGGTAAAGATTTACCCGGGGTGAGATAACACATGCTTCGAGGAACCCTAGATGCTGTTAGAGGACCGATTGCTTCTCGGGGATTTTCATAACTCTGTTGTGCAAAAATTGGATATGGATCTGATTCAAGTCATAATATATATGAGATTTCCAAAGTTATTAATAGAGGGTAAGCCTAAAAAACTCGAAGAATTATAGACGAATATAATATAAATGTCATGATATTTTATTGAAAAATGAATTCAAAATGTAACCAATCTTATAATTTTAAAAAAGACCTAATGTTAGGGATTTCTCAATAGGTAATGTTGCTCCAATACCTAAAAAATTGTTTATTATTTTTTCTAGACAGGCGAACTGTAACGTCCCAATTAAATAGATAAAATCAATTTAAATGAAACACCACATACATTAAAATATCCAGAGGGTGCGAAAGTACGGAATATGACGTACACAATACCCCAACATATCCATAACAAAAGGAAGAGGCACCACCGTGCCTAACATGAGTACAATAGTTCAAAAGTAGAACAAGTTCTTATCCAAAACAAGAGAAAATCTAACTAATAAAACTTCTAGCAATGGGCCCCATAGTGAGCCCAATACTCGTTCGAAACCATCAAGCTGCAACATCTCTATTGTCATTACCACTGCCAAGGGTTCTCACATCTGCTCACATCAATAGAATTGATGATCATCGCAAAGGAGTAAAACCCACACACAAACACATAAGCAAACAGAAGGATAAGCTAGTGTAACAATTCTTATATCATAACACTCACATTCAATCACATAGTCAAGCAATAATGACGGGAAATCACACACGAGGTACCAAATCATTTAAGACTCCAAGACTAGACTACCCGGATACGCATAATGAGGCACCACCACAAGACAGTGGAATTATGTCCTAGCAGTGAGGCGTCACCATGAGGCCTTCGCGAAATTACACCCTTACATGAGGCACCACCACGTGGCCTTCGTGGAATTACGTCCTGGCCTTGAGGCACCACCACGTTACCCTCGTGGAATTACGTCCTACCGTTGAGGCACCACCATGAACTCTCACCCTCGATGTTCATGGAATTAAGTCCAATAGATGAGGCACCACCAATTACTCCCACTAGGAAGGTCCATGGGATTATGTCCATCAGATGAGGCACCACCATGAGCTCTCACTACAAGAGTCATGGAATTACGCCTTACTCACACTTTGTACATGTTTCACCAACCAATCAAAAGGTTCCCATAATAATAATATCATGTATAAACAACCAATCATACAACTCATGCTTTCCAATTCATACACAATAAATCAACCTATCATTTCCATCTCAACCTCATATATTAATCAATGCATCATCCCTCAAACCTTTATAGTAAAGCATTCAAGTCAGGCAAGCAAGCAACCACATCATTGGCCATCCACATTATAGCACAAAACCTGCCCCAGTCTCGCTCAGGCTAGAAGACCTCGCTCAGGCGAGAGATCCTCTCGCTTAGGCGAGCCCCTTCTCGCGTAGGCGAGAGCTCGAGCAGTGGAACAACGGCTTCTGCGGATTCTCGCTCAGGCGAGTCCCTTCTCGCCTAGGCGAGATCACGCCTCGCTCAAAATGAAAGCCAGTCGCCTGAGCGACAATTTGTGCAGAAAAGCTTGGGCGAGCCTCTATTAGTCTCGCCTAGGCGAGACACGCTCGCTTGGGCGAGAAAACCAGTGCTCACCATTGTTCACTCCTGAAAAACGTCAGAAACAACACCAAAAATCATACTTTCACCAATACAAAGCAATCAAACCACGAGCATACTTCAAGCATATGATTAAAAGTCAGAAAGCATACGAAAAATGTAAATAATTGTAAACCCTAGCTTCCCTTACCTGGAAATAAGCTAGCAAGGGATCCCGACGCTTACCCCATGAACACAACCACTTCGAGAGTAGTGTTGAGAGCTGTGAACAGTGACACAAAAAGGAAATGAGGTCACTATTTTGAACCCCCTACTAGGAACTACGAAAACCAGCCCAAGGAGAAAAAGTATGGGTTAGGGAACAACTTACTTGGTGTGAAACGAGTTTAGGCGAACTTAGCAGTGGTGGAAACCAAACCCTAGCAGAGAGTGCGACTGCTCAAGGAGGCAAGGGGTTCTGTTTTACGAAAATGAGCATAGTGGTTAGGGTTAGGGCACATTAGGTATGATTTTCGTCTTTGGGCCAGCCCTTAGGCCCATTAGATCAAAGGCAGCCCTTAAAACATTAGGGCAGAAAAAATGGGCCTTACACGAACTCATAACAAAAATAAACCATTCACCAGAAAAACTTTTCCCACATCAAGCATTAACCTATTTTTAACGTACAATTAGATGGAGTAATGATCCAAATAAAAAATAAATTCTGGTTTTAAAGAATACTCCGTTTTTGATAAATAAATGGAAATACTATTTTATAGATTTATGGCAATGTCATTTTGATATTTGGGCATCGAATTAAACCACATGCTCCACCGCTTGTGCGGGCCCTCATCAATTCCTTTGAGTTTCATTCTTGCGAACGTACTCCCCAAGCGGGAATTAGGAGAATTTTCACCTACTCCAAATAGGATCGTCCAGTTCCTATAGAACACGTGAATAGTTATTTCTTGGTTTCCTCCAGTCATTAATAACTTGATTATTTTTAGATAATAGTAGATAGAAACAATGATTGTAAGGAGTCCTATTGAAACCCAGAAATATAAGCCTGCCTGCCATCCACCTCAGAACGCACCGTTCTTATAGAGCGAGAGACGTTTTCACATCTTCTTAGGCTGGGGAGAGGAAAGGTTCCCTTTTTCTAGGATACTCCGGGTTTTTCCATTCCATTTTTTTTGACCGAAATCGGTGGGTTTTGCTCGATTTATTCTTTTACGAATCCCTTAAAAAAAGTTCATCTAAATTCAAGATCTAATAAATTGAATAATTGAAAATTACTCTTTAATTTAACGAATTTGTGACTATCGAATATTAAACTGATTGATTATTTAAAAATAGATTCAAAAAGAAAAAAAGAAAGTTGGTTATTCTATTGTTTATTATTTAAGGAACCCACAAACCAATTTCAAAATCTATCTAGTTTGAACACTTTCAAAAAATTATCTTAAAAGAAATAAATGGCTGGTCGTAGGTTCGAATCCTACTTGGGGAGATTGAATTGATTCTGAAATCTGTAATTCGGAATGAAAGGGTTTGCTTTGACCTAGCCCATTCCCATTTTGGGCGGAGCATATCTACTAATTCTTTAATTCTAGTTAGTAAGGTAAGGAACCCTGAGCAGACTGTCAGTGATAAGCCGGAGGAAGGTTAGGATGACGTCAAGTCATCATGCCCCTTATGCCTTGGGCGACACACGTGCTACAATGGACAAGCTCGAATGACCTATAACAAATGGGTACCTGTACCTGAAACCAGGAACTAATTTCTAGTGGAGATGACAGGGTGGGGCATGTAGCTCAAAGGATTAGAGCACGTGGCTACGAACCACGGTGTCAGGGGTTCAAATTTCTCCTCGCCCACAGCCGGCCAAAAAAGGGAAAGATTTTTCTATGAAGTTCTAAATATGCTTGATATTGCTCCATTAAAAAGGTCTATTTGGTCAAACAAAGAATCAGAGATTCATTGGATTATCAAATGATTGTTTTATTCGATTTATTATTTCCCAACGAAATTGGAATTTTTATTTTCATCAATTTCCTATCTATCATAATTTTCTTATCTATCATAATGACAAGGGATGAGATTTGGAACAGATATAAATTATATGTGAAACACACTTTTTAGAAATACACCAAGAGCACTTCGAGTTATGACTATAATATTCAAATTTTGAAATCAAAAAATGTCCCATCTATAAAAATAAAAATTGAAATATTTTGAAAAAAAATGTTTTTTTTAATAGGAGTGAGACTTCTACTTTTTCTGACGGCAACGAAAAATATTCACCGTATTTGGGCTTTTCCAAACCCAAAAAATCGAAGGAATTCTGAGATTTTTTCTTGATACAAATATTTTTATGCACGCGGGATTTACGGATTGTATCCTTCTAGTTAGTCCATAAGGATCAGACACCCATATTCCGGGACCATACAATCCTGTTACATGAAATGCGCCAAAACCAAAACAAGCCACCCCTGCAAGAAATAAATGAATTCCAAAACTTGCTTTAGTCTCTATTTGTGGTGACAAATACCTCCCTACAACTCTTGAATTAAGAATTCTTGAAACAAATAAATATATCTATCTAAAAAAAATATATTTCTATCTACGAGGGATGAAGTTCTATTAGAAACTTGTTATTTAACAACTGTAACGTCCTAGCCGGAAATTACTTATTTAAATTAAAATAAACTAAACATAATAATAAAACACCTCATTTATTCTCAAAGTTCTTCCCAAAACGCGAAAAATTTAAAATTCAAAGTTAACGCGCCAATAACAAATAAATTGCAGCGTTTAATTATTACACAAATAACCCATCCATAACAGTATTATAAAAGTAGTCAATTTTTCTTCGTAAGGAAAACTACTACAAAAAGAACTACTAAAACTCCCATAGTTGTTCCCCACTCCATCGCTAACCATCCACATGGTCACCTGCATCAACATCTGCTCCTATGTAACAAGTTACATGATCATCGCCAAACACACACAGATAGGGTGAACTCATTTAAATAAACAACTAAAATATGACAACAAGTAAAACAACTCAGAAATATAACACATGTTAGAAATTTCCCCTTTTTCCTTAGTTTCTCAACTTTCAACTCTTGATTTATACGTCTATTATTTCTACACCCTTTGGTGAGTTCACTGATGGATCTTTGCCGCACGAGTGTCTACTCGCCCCTCCGACTCCAGGCCACCACCTAATAGTCCACACATGGGAATGAATTTGCCATGGGCTCTCACCGCGACACCAAGTGGAGTTCCCCAAAATGAATCGAAGTCCGTAGTTGTTCCCAAACAACCAAAACTCTATCAGTTGCACTGAAGAGGGCAATCATCCAAAACCTCGTTGTACGAGCCACGATCTCGCACACTCTACTGGACTTCCTAAACCACCAAGCTACAACCTAGAGTGGCTGCGTGTTACCCAAATACAAGTCGCACTCGTAATTGGGCCCCCAGCCAAAGCATCGCATCATGACCTTCACCCAAAGCTGTGTAGAAAACCTCCTCACGAGCCAACATTGCACCCATAACCGCCTGGGGCACCTGTCACGCCGCCAGGCGGAACCTAATTCCAGATCGCCTGGTGGGCATCTCACCCTGCCAGGCCCCAAGCGCCATACAACAGCCCTCTCACCTCATCACCGCTTGGCGGACACAACCTTGCCGCCAGGTGCCTCGCGTAGACAGTGGCCACTGCCACTGTTTTGTACCTCTTCTGCTTGGTGGCTCGCCCCGAGCCGCTAGGCGTCACACCAATAGCGAAATGCTACTGCTTTTTAGGCATATTAAACAGGTTCCTAAAGGACCCCAAACACACATTACACGAATCATAACACACTCAAAGTCATCCAGTCCCAACAGTATGACTGAATCTTAATGCATTCTTTTAATCCTGCCACAACAATTATCAATATTGCACATATACTTTTAAACAACACAAATAGTGAAGCATACAATCTACTTCACCTCAAACACCAATCCCCTACATGTCATGTTTATTCTCCTTTATCTTCATATTGGATCATGCCACAAAGTTGTCAATATTATACACTCTAAGCTACACAAACATTGTCGCATATAATCTAAACCACTTCAGGGCATCAATCTCACACAGGTGAATCTCATAATTATTCCAAATGAAAGACATACTAAATTACAGTCTATCACATAACACAACACATTTAAAGACAACCCTTACACTACATCCCCCTTAACGATTTCACTTCTTTTAATCCTTCTTTATTCTCTAAAATGTCTCAATCATCTGCATGCTGAATCCCTGTACATATACACATTAATTCGCCTAATTAAACCCCCCCATGACATGAACACAAACAAAATCAAATTTTTCGCTGTGTTGATGGGTCGCCTGGCGGCAACCTCAGTGCCGCCAGGCGATGCGTAAAAAATCTGCTTCTGCCCAGGATTATCTACACCAGTCGTGACCCCAAGCAATCCCAATTCCATCATCTTGCATCATACCGATATAATTTCAAATGTACCCATCATACAAAGTTTATACATTATTCATACTACAACAATTCTATAAAATAGTGCATAGGTCATGAACATATTTCATACTTAATTATTTCCAACCATAACATGAAACCAAATCCCAAATTGATTCACGAGTTTCATGCAGTTTTCCCCAATTACATGGTTTTAGTTCATAATTCATCATGTCAATTATTAGCGTACAATAAAATCCACCCTAAACATCATCACACCACAGACATACCAAAAATCAGAGAAAACTAGGCAACACAATATGTTCTGCCTAGCGGGTCACCCTCTACTGCCAGACAGTTCATAAAGAAAACCCAGATTTTAGGTTCTGGAGCATGTGTCGCCTAGCGGTTCTTCCCGACGTTGCCAGGTGGTTTCTGGAATTTCCAGAACACGACGAATTTCAAAATGAAACAGAGATAGATGCATTCCATTCATCATATTTATTACTCGAGCATATAATGGACATACAAAACATAGAATAGAACTCCCCTAACCTGGTTTCCTTTGCTTAAACTTTGAGTATCCCTTGGTTCTCCCTTACTTCACCAATAACCTTCCTTGACTTCTCTCAATTCAGCCTTAATGATCCACTCACTCTCAATTACCACTGATTTTCACACTTCTCTGCCTATCCAACAATGATAATTGCAGAAACCTTTCTTTTCTCCCTCAATTTGCTTTTTAATGGGTCTTAATAATGGATTAAAGTCCCAAAACGAAAATTGTCTTATTGATGATGTTAATTATCATTCAAGCACACTTAATAGACTGTTTTCTAGCCACCCTTGGGTTTCCTTTAACCCTTCAAATTCAAGCCAAAACTAAAAATAGCAAAAAAAAAGTTTAATTTGGGTTCTCTAAGGCTTGAACCCACAACCATGCCAATGTCAGATCAATGCTCAACCATTCAACTAATCCATGTTTCATGTTAACTAATATGATTCAATTATTATAATATCTCACAACATGATCAACATATATTAAAAATAATAATAATTAACTAACACACAATTGGCATACATAGGACTTGAACTCAAATCCTCTCACACAATCAAAGTGCTCTCAACCATTTGAGCTAACACTTTTCCACATTATACATGTTAGAATGTAATGCCATAAAGGCTTCCACTACCCACATTTATTAAATAATTATTTATTTAATTATTTAAATTCCAATGGAGATGATGGGCTAGAGCTTGTAGCTCAAAGGATTAGAGCACGTGGCTACGAACCATGGTGTCGGGAGTTCGAATTTCTCCTCGCCCACAACCAGCCAAAAAAGGGAAGGATTTTTCTACGGATTTCTAAATATGCTTGATATTGGTCCATTAAAAAAGTCTATTTGGTCAAACAAAGAATCAGAGATTCATTGGATTATCAAATGATTTATTTATTCGATTTATTATTTCCCAACGAAATTGGAATTTTTATTTTCATCAATTTCCTATCTATCATAATTTTCTTATCTATCATAATGACAAGGGACGAGTTTTGGAATATATATATATATATATATATATATATATATATATATATATATAT
>Ga0214545_1012315_pt1 | contig 11262 bp, 7 predicted proteins | sample CNSS4metaG_FD_160064 | JGI IMG/M metagenome (GOLD analysis project Ga0214545, IMG submission 160064) | Root nodule microbial communities from cowpea collected in UCLA plant growth center, Los Angeles, California, USA - CNSS4 | ecosystem: Host-associated > Plants > Roots > Nodule | place: USA...
AATTTAATTATATATATGTATTTATATAAAAATATATATATATATATATATATATATATATATATATATATATATATATATATATATATATTAAAAAAAATTGATGTCACAATTGAATATGATATTAATTTTAAAATTAATATTTTAAAAAGTTAATAAATTTATTTATAAACACACAACCTTTTTTTTATAAAAATTGACTTTAAATTCAAAATTCAATTATTTAAAAATATAAGTTTAACTTAATTTAAATATAATTATTTCAACTTAAATTAAATTAAATTTCTGCCTAATCATTTAAATTTATATTGAATTTAAATTGGATCTTTCCATATCCATCCTGCATCAAAACAATGAAAAAGGTTACTCACATCTAATTTTCATACTTAATTCCCATCCAAAAATTAAAAAATTCATACACAAATTTTGGTTTTATAGAATGTATAGAAACGTATCTGCACTTTAATTCTCATATATCTGTTTATCGAAGCATATTTAGCTGTCCTTTCCCTTCTTATTTTAGTTAAAAAAAATGTGACTTTTTATTTTTATTTTTTATCAGCAGATAAATGCAAAATCTACATCAGCTTTTATATTTTAAAAAAAAAGTTTTCGATATAGATATAGGCACATTATCTAATAAAAAATGGATCATTTTCCAAAATGAGCCCCGTGACTTAATTAACTATAGGTCATAAATTATGACTCTGCTAATTCAATCTGAACCTTATGTATTATCTGTCATTTTCTCATTCTCTTAAAAACAATATTAATGACAGATTAGTAAAATGTATGCATCAATTGCTTCCTATGTGCATCACATGTTCATGAACTTTCTACACAGTTCAAATATATGACTCTGCTAACGTCACAGAACATGATTGTCCTCTATACCACTGTTACTTTGTCTTCACTTTTCCAAAACAACACACGCACACACATTATATATATGAACCTAGAATTACCATACCAAGCGTGCATTCTTGTGTTATTTCCGATCTCATCACGTAGCTCATTGGAAGAACACCAAAAATGGAGAACCCAGGTTGCACTTGTACATGGCGAACCATGTACGAGAAACCACGAACCATGTTAGTTAACTTCACAAACATGGTTGTAAAACTCGGAAAAGATGACCCCAGAAGGATTATTCACTCCTTTAAGTTCGGATTCGCACTGGTATTAATCTCTATTTTGCAGTATTTTCGTCCCTCCTTCTATGTTCTTGGTGACAACATAATGTGGGCCGTTATCACTGTCGTTCTTGTCCTAGAATTTTCCGTGGGTGAGTAATTAATTAACCATGTTTTAATTACCATTTTCCTTTCGTTAATGTAAACGTTTAGTTAACAAATGTGATATGTAATGTAACATTTTCCAGGTGCAACGCTCGGAAAAGGTTTAAACAGGGTGTTGGCAACGGCGTTTGCCGGTGGTCTTGCCGTTGCTCTCCGCACAATAGCGAGTTTTTTTGGAGATAAGGGACAGGTCGTAATGATTTCGGTCTCGGTATTTTTCGTAGGTAATTATACTACTAATTAATTAAAGTTTAATAATAATACTTATTAGATATTGAGACGAAATTAATTAATTTACAAAGGCGTTTGATTTCACAGCTGGAACGGTGTCGTTTATGAGATTTTCCCCGCGACTGAAAGCGAAGTATGAATATGGGATGATTATTTTCATTTTGACCTTTTGTTTAGTCGCTCTTTCTGAGAGCAGTGAGAATGAACTGTTGGAAGTTGCACAAGAGAGGTTATTAACGATCATAATTGGGACTTGCATTGCTATTACGGTTTGTATTTGTGTATGCCCCGTTTGGATTGGACAGGATCTTCACAATCAAATTGCTTCCAATGTTGTAAAAATCGCCGACTTTTTGGAAGGTAATTAATCTGCTTTAATTTTTAATTTTCGCCGCAATCAAACCTAATAATTATCTGTGTTCATTTTCATGCCTAAATCTTGAAAAAATTCTTCGATATTTTCCTATGGGTTTAATTATATCTTCTCCATGTTCCCTTTCTTTGGGTCTTCTTTTTCAACTCTTGATAGTTAGTTCTTAGGTTTGGTCTTTGTGAATAATGATGCGTAATAGAATTATGAGTTTTTGACTTATATGTTCACACTCCTCATACTTCATTTAATAATTTTCACTGATTATGAATGTGCAGGATTTAGAGATGAATACTTCAACAATTTAGAGAACACAACAGAAGAAGTCGAGGAGGATGATAAGTCATTTCTCCACAAATATGAAAGTATCCTATCTTCAAAAATTAATGAAGAAACAATGGTGAACACAGATAACTATATTCATGTTTTCTCACATAATGTTTTTTTATTTTCAGAAAATTAAGATTGTCAAGTTAATCTGCTATGTTTGATTTGTTTTGGCATGCATAGGCTGTTTTGGCGAGATGGGAACCTCGTCATGGCAGGTTCAGATTTCGCCATCCCTGGAAGCAATACTTGAAGATCGGAAACCAAATTCGGTTGTGTGCTTACAAAATTAAAGCTCTCAGTGTCCTCCTCCTTCGTTCTGATCAAGTACGTTCAACATTTCACATTTTTACTTACGTACACATCATGCAAAGATCATTGAACAACACTGTTTTTCGTGTTTTTCCTTCAGACCCCGTACGAAATTCGAAGCAGGATTGAAGAGCCATGCGCAAACATCATCATTGAATCTGTGAAGGCCCTTAAGGAATCATCATTGATATTCCAACACATGGCAAAGCCAGCAATGCCGAATCTCCATGTGGCGAATGCCAAAAATGCTTCTGAATCTCTCAAATCGGTTCTGAGAACAAATCCGTGGGAAGGAGCTGATCATCTGCAGATAATACCGGCGGCTACAGTGGCATCACTTCTAATTGATGTAGTTTTCCGTGTGGAGAAAATTTGTGAAGCTGTTGAAGAACTTGCAAATCTTGCAAAGTTTGAACCCTCAGAGTTACTCCACCGAGGAACAGTGCAACCTATTTCTGATAGTGATGGTGCGGTTCATGTCATCACCATTGCTGAATGACAGTGGTCACAATGATTGAGAAGAAAGACCTGCTAACGAAATCGGTCAAAGTTGTAAACAGATATAATAAACAGATGATGTTTTTAGTTTCGGTTAATAACAGTTGCGTGGTGTATGGGATAGTTTTGTTATTAGATTTTTTAAAATTATATAAATATCAAGATCAATCAAAATATCGCAATCATGTATTTATATTGCTTTTATTCAAGTGGTTTAATTTTATCGAATTTGGATTATCTTATGGTTTTTTTCTATTTTTTTTATTTTTCTATTTTTTGTGTTGTATCTTTATAATATACTGATTACCATTAATTTTAACGTTTTAAAATATATTAAAAAGATATTTAAAATATCAACACAGTTTATTTTTAATATTTAACAGAGGACAATAAAAAAACTAAAAATCAGTAAAAAATCTGGACTCAATTTTATCACACTAATTTTCAATTCTATTTAAAGATGTTTGACTATCATATAAGTGAATGAGTTCGTAGCTGAAAGGTTATTTTTTGATATATAATTTTAGGAAGGAAAATTATACTTTGATTTGTATTTTTTTAATTTCATTTTTATTTTTTGACGTATTTTAATGTGAATTATTAATTTTTTTTAAAAAATATAATGATATATTAATAATAAAAATCAAAAAATCATAATATCATCATTCTTAAAGTTTTGTCATTTGAATCCACCTCTTAATATTTGTGTGGATATAAAATTATGAGATAATATTAGTTATATTAATCGTTAAAAATATGTTTTCTTCTTAATATACGAATGGATTAAAAAATATAAATTAAGATTTAAGGACTTGTTTAAATATTTTCAAAGTGTGGTATCATCTTTATGTCGGTTCTTTAAATGAATTTGTAAATATAGATTTGTAATAAATCAAAATGTGGTATGAACGTCAAGTTATAGTATGATAAGAGACTTCAAAACCTTACATTAATTACACAGGCAAGTAAAAAAATTTAAGCATGATAATGATAACTATGTGTAGGGATGTCAACAGGACGGGGTGGAGCGAGTACGGGTAGTAACTTCTCCGTAGCTTATCTGTTGGATAAATATTTGTCTGTACCCGTATACATATTTGTCGAATATTCGTTATGTAGGTACTTGCATAATTGTTTAATATCTACGGAATTTATGGGTACTCGCAAGTATTTACAAACAAATAAAAAAATATTTAATAATATATTTTAATCATAATTTCAAATAAAATACAATACATGACACTCATAAATTTTAAACAAAGTTCAAATAACTCATTCAAATACGGTTGAATGACGGTTTACAAATAAATATTTTTTGTTAAAACTAATTAATAAAAGAATAACTCATTCAAAATCAATATGTTATTATTTTAATAATGTTTTTTCTATTTTTTTTAATTTAAATTAGAGTATAGCGAATACGGGTATCCATGGGTACGGATATGATATATGTACTCGTCCCGTTACCATGCAGGTATTAAAAATACCCGTATCCGTTACCCACGGATATCCATTTACAATATCAATTTTCCATCTGTTGCGAGTTTTATCCGCAAATACCTACGTGTACAAATTTTTTTGACATTCCTAATTATATGGCCGAAGAGCTTGTAAATTATAATTAATATATACCACCATTATAAAAAATTTGACATTTTCTGAAGGAAAAAAAAATTAGTTGGTAAAACAAATTTTACAAACAAATATTAAAATCTTCATTACCATCATATAAGTAATGGATCCATTAGTATATTAGAATTTTCGTCGATAAAATCTATAAGTAATTGAATGTTGTAATAATTTGTTTATAAAATTTATCTATGGATAAATTATTATTTTTTTATTTTGACCATTTTATAATACATTTTATTGATAAATTCGTCAATAAAAGACTAAATTTTCTACCAAATCTAACAAAATAAATTCGAGATGAGTGAAAATGAAAAAAGAGCAGGAGAGACAATCAAAGGAAGTGACATTGTCAAAGGAGGTAACAACTACGACTTTCAAAGAGAAAAAAGGAGAAGTAAAAGAGTCGGTAATTATTGATAAATTTTGGTCATGATAAATTTGTTTTATCTGTCAATAAAATTTACTAACAAATTTTTTATTGACAAATTTTTCAATACTTACTATTTTCATCATTATTTTTTGTTTTATCGAAGAAATATATTTTTCTATTATTGACAGATTTTGATAGAAATAATTTTTTATTTCTTTTAGTGAAGAATTTCATTATTATGTCCATAACATTTTATTAGATGTTACCTCAAACAAGACAATAGACAACTATTATTTCTACAAATAGTATACAACCATGTTAATCATAAAATGTTGTTAATGAAGCATATTTAAAATATTTTATTATTCTATTTGGATTGAGACAATTTATGTTTTTTTATCCAATTTAAAATTGATTATAAACTAAAATATTTTATTTTAAACATGGAATTTGAAAAAAAAAAAACAAAGATGAAGAAGGATGTTCATCTTAAAGGAGTACAAAATCTTAATTAATATAACTAATGATGATCTTAAACAAAAATAGAAAAAAATTGTAAAAGTTTGTACCATATTTTTTTATTTATTTGTTATTATTGTTGTTGTTTGGTTGGTCTATAAGATGTTGGTGATGCATTAATTGTTTAGATGTGGTAGTCAACTATCTACTTCAAGGAATGCATGTAATTTATGTTAGTAAAGCATTTAATAGATTGGTAAATTTTAATGGTAATTAGATGTTTTAGTCGGTAAATTTTATCGTTAAAAGGGAATGTAAAAGATTTTGTCTTTGTATTTTGATTATTACAGTGATTTAATTTAATCACAGTTGTTTTCAATTTTATTTAAAGATGTTTAACTTCATATAAGTGGTTATTTGGAGATATATTTCTTGGAAATTTGTTAGTTGGATCTAAACATAGGATAAATAAAGAAAAAAAGAGTTTGTCATATGAATCCACATCTTCAACAATTGCCTGGATGTATAGAAAATGAGATAATACTTGTTTTATTAATTGTTAAAAATACAAATTATGCATCTACGAAATATCTTAATAAATAAATACGACTATTTTTCTTTAACTAAGGAGAAGCGTATAAAATGTTTTCATCTTCATTGAAGGTATTTAACATAAAACAAAAGAAACTTAATACATATAAATTGATTAAAAAATTAGAGGTAATAATGCAAAACGGTCCAACCCACAACTTCATAAAAAAAAATGTGAAGTGGGTTGGAATATTGAGTTCGCTGACCCATGTGGGTTTAAGATAGGACGAGTTGTCCAAAGACCCACTTACTAGTCTCCATTAGTTTTTAAGTAAACATGTTTGTTCTTGAAATAATTGCATAGAAGAGAGAAACTTTAAGCTTCTTTTCTTGACAGGAAATTCTTTCGATCATAACAGCTTTTATGGGGATTATTATTTAATTCTTCATTCATTAACTTCTGAAATTTATGATAGTTAAGACTGAAAAGGATTAATATTTAATTATTCATTCATTAACATTAAGTAGTTTTGTTACAAAAGATAATAAATTATTTTGTTTTTGATTTGCTTTGAAATTAAAATTATGTTTTGTTAATTCTGAAAAAACGAATGCGGATCAGGAAAACAAACCAGTTTCTGAGCTACGAGGCGGGCCTGCCTGACCTGCTTTTTATGGGCCAAAACGTGAAGCAGGCCAAATAGATTGGGCTGACCTGATTTTTCATCCCTATAAAAAACATAAACTAAGATTTAGGGTCTTGTTTAAAAATTTTTAAGTGTTATATCATCTTTATTTTGGCTCTTTTAATGAATTTGATAGATTAAAAAAATGTGACATGAATTTTAAGTTCATACTAGTATGATAAGAGAGTTCAAAACCCTACATTAATTACATATAGGAATCTAAAAAATTAAGCATGATAATTGACAATTATTTTTGATAAGTGGTTGAGGAGCTTGTAAATTCTAATTAATATCAATCATTATAAAAAAAGTGATGTTATTGATGGGAAATAAATCAGTTGATAAAACATACATTAAAAAAGTTATTAAATAATGACCAATTTTAATAACAAAAAATATGTAGTGACCAATTTAGAAATCAATTTTCAATTAATTTGGTAGTCAAAACCTTGGTAATTAATAGTAGTGATCAATTTAGAGACCAATTCATAATTGAAACTATTTTAGTTATGAATAATTTTTGTATAAATTGATATCTAAAATGGTCACTATAGTGACTAATTATTTTTTATCACTAAAATTGGTCATTATTCAATTTTTTTTTGTAATAAGATTTTATTAAGAGATATTAAAATTTTTATTAGTAGATATTTCTTTTAGTAATTGATCCGTAGTAAATTATATTTTTTATTACAAGCATATATTTTCGTCGATAAAATATGCCGGTAATAAGATGTTTTAATAATCTATCTACAAATTTTGTCTATGTGTATCAAAGTTTCTATTTTTAAATTTTGAAAATTTCGTAGTAAAATATGTTAGTAAAATCAAATGAACACCAATTTTTTTGAAAAATCTAATGAAATATGTCTAATAAATAAATTGAAGGTTAGTTAAAATAAAAGGAGGAGGAGACAAAGTCAAAAAAGGTGAGAGTCAAAGGAGATAACAATAAGGACGATAGAAAAAGAGGAAGAGGATGGACAAACTATTATAGAACAATGAGAAGAATAAGAAGAGGTGATAATTATTATCAAATTTCAATGTCAATAATTACCAACAATTGTATGAAAATTATTAACAAATATTTCATTGACAAGTTTTTGATCGTCGCTTTTTCATCATAAATTTTTGTTTTACTAATGAAATTTTATTATTATTATTGACAAATTTTTTCTGTCAATAATTTTATTATTTTTTAGTGGACAATTTGTTTTATTATACCTATGAAATTTTAATAGATGTTACCTCAAAAAAATAGTAAACAACACTTATTTTTACAACTTTTACGCAACCATATTATTAATCAAAAAATGCTGTTAATAAAGAATATTTAAAATATTTTGTCACAACATATTCTTTTTTTGATTGAGATAATTTATGTTTTTATCCAATTTAAATTTGATTAAAAATTAAAATGTTTTATAAATTAAATATGAAATTTGAGAGAAAAAAAAGTAAAGAAGATGTCCAACTAAATGGAATACAAAATATTGCTTATTATAAATAATAATGATGTTCAACTGAAAGGAATACAAAATAATATTTAATATAAATATAAATAATGATGATGTTAAACAAAAACAGAAAAAAAAAACTGTGAAAGTTTGTACCATAAGTTAATTTGGTAGGTTTATGGATGTTGACGATGCATTAAGTATTAATTATTTAGATGTGGTAGTCCCTGTCTACTTTGGAGGAATGCATGCAATTTATGGTGGTGATGCATTTAATAAATTTGTTAGTAAAATTTTATGGTAATGTGATGTTTAAGTAATTTGTCAATAAATTTAATCGGTAGAATGAATGTTAAAGTTTATATTTGTATTTCAGCTATACGGTGTAATAAAATACATTGATTATTGATAATCGGTAAATTTATCGGTAAAATTTATTTTTTATCAAATTCAACAAAATATGTCTTATAATTTGAAATGAGTGACAAGTCATGAATACGATACATGTATATGATACGTTGATATGTTTATTTTAGAAATAATAGGATACGATATCTAATAAATGCATGATCTATGAATATTGAAATGCATACAATAATTCTTAAAAACACAATAAATATTTGATTGTTATTGTGTGAATCCAAATTAAAACTATATTACTAAAATTGTCAACATAAAAAATATAAATTATTGTCATCATCAAAGTATTATTACAATAAAACTCTTAAAAAATGACCAATTTTAATAACAAAAAATATGTTAAAGACCAATTTCCTAATTAGAAACAAATTATTTTGGTAATCAAAACATTGATAACTAATGTTAGTGACTAATTTAGAAACTAATTCATAATAAAAACTATTTTAATTATAAATTTAGAGACTAATTAAAATTTTGAGAATTATTTTAATTGTCAATAATTTTTAGTTTTTAAATTGGTCACTATATATTGATTAATTATTTATTGTTACTAAAATTGATCATTATTCAAAAATTTTCTTATAGTATACTACGACTTTATAAATTAGATACTTCATTGATAAGTATCTTAAAATGTTGAACACGGATACGTGATTCAAATTGAAATATCAATGTATCATAGTGACAAAAAAAAATAGAGAAGGTAGACGGTGAGAGGGGTGAAAAAGAAAAGAAAAAAGAAAAAGAATAATTTATGATAGTTGAAGATCATAATCCATCAATATCAAGTATTACAAATTTACAAATTGATAATTATCGAGAAACTTATCATTATGATTGTTGCTAATTATTGAAAATTTCTGGCTTATCAACAAAACTTTTACATTTCGTGATAAAAATTATCGATAAATATTTTATTAATGATTTTTTCATCAATTTTCCATAAAAAAATTTGTTTCGTTGACAAAATTTCTTATTTTTTATAAATTTTGTCTCTCGATAATTTATTTTTTAGTGAACTTTTTTTCAATGTGTCCATAAATTTTTTGTAGATGTTGCATCAAATGAAGACAATAAGTGATGCTTGTTTCCACAAATTTTATGCGACTATTTTGTTAAATTATAAATTATTTTAAAAGAACTTTTTTTAGGATAATTTATTCTTTAAGAGAATTTAAAATATTTATTTACAACATATACTGTTTGGATTTAGATAATTTATGTTTTTTATATCCAATTGAAGTTTGATTAATAAAATAAAATATTCTATCAATTAAATATGGAATTTGAAAAAAAATAAGTAAAGAAGGATGCTTAACTAAAAGGGATACAAAATATCAGTTAATATGAATGTGAAACAAAAATAGAAAAAAATGTGAAAGTTTTACCGTAAGTTATTTTCTTTATTTGTCATTATTATTGTTGTTATTTGGTAGGTCTATTACATGTTGGTGAAGCATTTAATTATTTAAATGTGGTAGTCCTCTATCTATTTTTGGAGGAATGCATGAATTCATGGTGATGCATTCAATGGATGTCAGTTAAATACGTTGGTAATTGAATATTTTAGTAATTTATCAGTAAATTTTGTTAATAAAATAAATATCAAAATTTTTAATTTTAGACTTTCGCTATTTTCTGATAAAATTCATTATTGTTTAAAATTTTATCGGTATAATAGGTGTTAAATATTTTTTTCAAATTCGACGAAATATATCTCATAGATGAACCGGAAATGAGTGAGAAAAAAAGAAGAAGAAGGAGGAGGAGAAAGAAAAGAATTTTTCTTTTTTGTCAATAAAATTTATTAATAAAGTATTTTATTGATGAATTTTTTTTATCATCCTTCATGACAAAAATTGTTTTATTGACAAACTATTACTATTATTGACAAAATTTTTCCACTAATAATTCTGTTTTTTCTTCTCGTAAACATTTCTTTACTAAACCTCCAAAATTTATGCAACCATTTTGTTAATTATAAAATGTTGGCAATGAATAATTTCTTTTAGGATAATTTATTTTTTAAGAGAATTTAAAACATTTTACTACAAAATATATTGTTTAGATTGAGATCATTTATGTTTCTTTGTATTCACTTTAAATTTGGTTAATAAATTAAAATATTTTATCAATTAAATATGGAATTTGAGAATAAAAATAAAAAATAAAGAAAGATGTTCAAATTAAAAGGAATACAAAATATTATTTAGTATACCTTAACAAAAAATAGAAAAAAAAACTGTAATATTTTATTTTTTTTGTATAAGATCGTTGTTTCTTTATTTGTATTTGGTAGGTCTGTGAGATGTTGGTGATGCATTTAATTATTTAAATGCGGTAGTCCCCTATCTATTTAGAGGAATATGCATGCAATTACAAAAATAACATTCAGAGTCCTGAGTTGTATTCATTAAAATCAAGGCATAATGTAAAGACTTAACATGAACCATAGCAACCTATTTAATGAATAAGAACACCAAAATTGAAGCAAAAATTCTCACAAATATACTTTTTTAAGTTTTAAACTTTTGTTTAACATCGTTATATAAATATATATATATATATATATATATATATATATATATATATATATATATATATATATATATATATAATAAACAAATAATAATAAAAGACAATGATAATAATAATGTAAATAATAATAAAA
>Ga0214545_1012319_pt1 | contig 11257 bp, 5 predicted proteins | sample CNSS4metaG_FD_160064 | JGI IMG/M metagenome (GOLD analysis project Ga0214545, IMG submission 160064) | Root nodule microbial communities from cowpea collected in UCLA plant growth center, Los Angeles, California, USA - CNSS4 | ecosystem: Host-associated > Plants > Roots > Nodule | place: USA...
AAGTAAATGTGTAAAAAAAAAAAAAAAGAGTGAAGTAGCACAACAACATTAACTGAGAATGAGAAAGAAAAAGGAAAAAACAAAACATGAGTAATGAATAGTGATGTCTCTCTTTCTCTCTCTTGATGTGTGTCAGCAGCACAAGTCCTTATCTCATTGCATATATTTTCTAGGGGTGAGTGAGGTGAGTTCATAGATTTCTCTCTCCTAGTTGAGTTGTGGTGATGAACAATGAATGATGGTGAATTATGCTATGGAGCTAGCTAATGTAGCTATGTGCCCTACTCACTGCATTTCACAAACAAACAAACCTTCAATGGAAAAGCACTTTTCTCTTTCGACTTCAACTGGATAACACTGAATAGTGAATATTTTCTGTTCTTTTTACTTTGCTTCCTCTTCCCTTTCTTATTCACAGTCTTTCATACCTTACTTTTCTATGCTTCTTAATGTTAATCTATTTTCAGATACTTCTATTTCAAAAAGTAAAAATAGTGATTATTTTAGTATCAGATAAATTTGGTTAAGTGTTTCTTAAAATAATCACTTATTCAAGAAGTGAAAAGTGTTTATTTTTTAAAAAAATTAAAAAGATAACTATTTATTTCTAAAATAAACAGACTAGACAAACACAAAAAAGTTAATTTTTTCTAATTTTATTAAAATAAACATAAAAAAAATTCAAGATTATATTTATATATTATTATTTTATTCAATATTGAAATGAGTTTATAATTTTTTTATTCTTACAATTATATTAATATGTAAATATTTATCTTAGGGTAGTAATTTGTTCAATTAATAATTTTTAAATGCTAACGTATTTCTTTAAAAATACTTTATTTGTTGTAAAATAATTTTTTTATCTTTTAAATATTTACCTTTTAATTTTTTGTAATCTGTTCTTTTCTATAATATTGTCATAAATAATTACAAATAATTAATATATGTCCTCTTACATTTAGGCACAAAATTAATAAATGTCTTAAAACATTCAAACATTACCCCCTCTTTATCTAAACTCTTACTCTCATTCAAGAAAAACGTTTAATACTATTAGCAAAATAATATATTTAGTCTAACCTACTCTCATTTAGCAGCACTAATTATTAGTTTATTATATAATAAAATACAATTGTTACTATAAAAGATATATAATAATATTATTATTATTATTATTAAAATATATAAATTATAAAATATCAAGAATTTGTAAACAAAATTAAAAAAAAAACATCAAACTAAGTAATGTTTGAAAAATATTTTGGAAAGTTATAAAACTCGAAATACAGACAAAGCTCTAATTTTATCAGAAAAAAATAATTTGGGATAAAAGAATTAAAAAAAATTAAAAATGATAAAAATAAATAAAAATCAACATATTTGTGACAAATACAGTGTATACAAATATGATTATAGAGGATAATCCCGAGGAGTGTGCACGCGCTAGAGTGGGCGAACATTCCTAAGGAAGTATTATCATTCCCACGTTTAAATGTCATAAATTCAAAATATCTTGGGGTACTAAAATATTAATGATATATTGATAAGCACAGTTAATTAATTCATAGTTAATGTATCATAAATTAATTAACAGTTAATGTATAATAAATTAATTAATAGTCAATGTAAACAAAATAGTTAATGCATCATAAATTATTTATTATTGATAGTTAATGTATCAAAGTTTAATTAATTAAGAGTATTTTGAGAATAATTTACAAAATAATCAAAAATAATCAAAGTATTCCTATTATTGGGAAAAAAACACCTTTTCCTACGGTTTAAAAATTTGAATCAAAATTAAATAAATTATTTATTTTGTTAAGTTTAATTTATTCTTATAATTCAATATTATCTTTACTTGAAGATGAAATATTTACAACTTATTTGGTGGGGACATACACTTTTTTAGCCGTTTAATCTTTAATACATTATATGTATAATATATAACTAACGTGCACACAACATATGTGTACTAATCTTTTATATATGAATGATAATATGTTAGTAGATGATAATAGTGTAATATTATTAAGTTAATATATAAAAAATTTATATTTATTAAAAATAAAGTGAAATAAATAGAAAAATTAATTGTTAATAAATAAATAAATAAAAAGATAAACAATTTTATAGGAAATAGGTAAAAATAACCGTTAATGTTAAAAAAATTAATAAATAATTATATTATAAAGGGTAGAATTGACATTATGAAATGTGGATACAAAAAGAAAATCATCTTTATATATTGTTATAGATAATATGTATTATTTAAGTATTGAGTAGAAAAATAATTTAAATATAATTTTTAATCATCTAATATATTTTTAAAAATAAAATTATGATAATAATTTTAAATTTAAAGTATATAATATAATTAATTTTAATGATATTATTTTAATAAATTTGAAATTTAAAAGTTTAGTGTGGTCTTCAAAATTATAAACTTCCTTAATCTTCTATTAAAAAAAAATTGTCAGAAATACATGAAAAACTCTTATCTTTAACAAATTTAAATTAGAACGTTAAAATTATTTTAAAAAAACAACATATACATAAATAAATATTTATGTCGTGTTTGTTTGGACGGAAATCATTGTTCCCACATATTTACGAAGACGGATAGTAAGAAATTATGTGTTTTCCTCACATGATCTGTGATGAAAAGGAGGCGTAGATTTGCGGGATCTAATCATTATTTCATCCCTATAAAGACTTGTGGGTGATTTTTTCGTTTTACTACTTTCACTCTAACACATGTAATTCGTATTTTGCGTGTGTGTGTTTCATTTTATTGGTTGATTTTAAATTTAATTTTTTTTCATTAATACAAAATTTTATTGGAAAACTTCAAATTTTATCTATTTTTTCAATTTTTTTAATATATTACATCAATCAAATTAATCTCTAAGTTTTACAAAAATTCATCTCCAAATTCACTTACTTTACCATCTAAGGCAATATTCTTTTGAACAGATAGCATTGTTCAAACTTATTTGAAGGGAGAGATTTTGATTTGAAATGATGTTCGTTTCAGAATATGCAGAAAGAAAAAACACAGACGAATTTAAAAAGACAATACAATTCAATCTTACCTCAAAGACAAAAATTTACGTGATGTATCGTTGTTTACCATTTTTTTTATTATATTTTATTATCATATTATTAATAATGATTATTATATTAATTATTAAATATATTATTATTATATATTATTTATTATTATAATCTATCATACCTTCATAAAATTTACTTCTAAATACACTTATTTTACCTTTCAAAACACATATATTTATTCATACAAATTTATTCTTAGACTCTTCTAATTTTATTTTATCAAGAGAACACACTCTAATTCTACTAGAAAAAAATTCAAAAAAAAAAAAACTAAAAAAAAAATTTAAAAAATTCAAAAAAACCAGAAATTGACACGTGGTGTTGACTTTAACACCGTCTGGCCAAAATTAACGGTGAAGACTGAATTGAGTCATTTTAAAGAAAATAAGGACCAAATTAAAATAACAAAAAACGTGAAGACCAAGATGAAATTTCATAACAAACAGAAGAACCAAAAGAATAATTTAAAAAAAAAAAATTTATTCTCTCACATCAATACAGATTCATCTTAATACTACTTTAAAATCTATGTAAAAAAAAAAACATCCTTAATAAATAAAATAGAAAGAGTGAAAGCATGTATGTTGGTAGAGACAGAAAGAGAGAGAGAGTGAAGAAGGGAATAAAGAAGGGCGCGTGTTAAAGAGAAAAGTGATGACAAACAAGTTGTGACAGAGCTGACTCAAAACGGGTTTGGTCTCAGAAAAATGGCTGACTTTGTTTGCATGTGACTTTCTCTCTCTCCATCTGACTTTCTGTCTGTCTCTCTCTGCATCACACCTTACCATTCACTCCACTCAACAAAATATCTACTCAAACTAATGCACATTCTCTTCCACAATTTTTCTTTTTTCTTTTTTCTTTTCTTTAACACTGTGTCCAGTTTTGAATATCATTAAATTTTAGTTTTGCATATATTGAAAAAGAAAGCATGTCCAATTCAAATAAAATATTATTTTTAATATTTATGAGGCATTTTCCTTAATGTGAATGTCATTATATAGACTAATTGTCTTACCATCATTATTATGAAAATGAGTTGTGCAATTTGCTTTAAAGAAAATTGAAATAAAGTGCATGAAGGAGAAGAAGGTGCAATGCAATTTCTGGCTAGAATGTTTGTTACACAAATGTTATGTTATTACCATTATTCATTAGACAAGAACAATCATAGATTAATTCTTAAACTGATATCCTAAACTTCTTGTATTGAACACAAAAATAAAATAAAATAACATCATAAAAAATAATCTTGAAAACATTTCACTAAATTATTTAAAAATAAGGGTCAACATTATTTTGTCAAAATTTGACCCCACAGAAGTACTAAATGTGTTATCTAAATGGTATCTTTTTATTTAAAAATAAAATGTTGACTGTGGTATTTGTTATCAGTCAATAATTGCGACAGTGCTTCAGTGGGTAGGTACTGGGGCATGCAAATATTTATAAGAATAAATTACTGAAAAACATGTCACTGAAATTTATTTTTCAAAACCAAAGTAATGATTTCCTCAACTCAAATCATATACAAAATAATAATAATAATAATAAAAAGTTAGAGTTAATACTTGTTTAAACATGACATATTTCTTCATGATTAATCTTATGAAACAAATTTAACTAGTTTATCGTAATAGAGATTTATACTTAATTCAGTTTTCCAATATGTATAAAGTAAAAATTATCCTTTTATATGTTGTATTTTGTTATTAACTTTAGATAATATATTACTTAATTTTTTCTTTGATAATTTATCTTGTGTTCAATACTACGACATTGTTAAGTATATTACAGTAGCTAATTCTTTAATAAATGCTAACGGAAACACATAATATATGTACATGTATGTTTTTTTATTATAAATAATTAAATCTAAATAAAAATCATTTTAAAAAATTAAATGATAAAATAATTATTTTATTTAAAAAATAATTAAGTTTAAAATAATGGTCATTTAAAAATAAAAAATTATTAAATAATTAATTTAGTTTAAAAAACATTCAAAAAATAAAATTGAAAAAAATAGCTAAATTTAAATTAACAATAACTTAAAGATAATAAGATAACTAATTTAGTTTAAAAAAATAATTACTCAAAACGTAAAGTTAAAAAAAAAAAATTTACACACCGAAATAATATCTCCTCTTATATAATGATATGGATAGAATGAATTTGAATATTATTTGTTAGATCTTTCGATGGATGAGGTTTATTGGAGATACAGTATTAATGAGTTTACTCAATCATATAAGTTATAAGTTGTTGACACTACTTTCAACCTAAATTTTTAAGACAATGAATTTATGGGTATTCATTCTTATATCATGTTTCACTTTTTCAATTTTATCCAATATTTTAAAAATATAAAAAATATAGGTTTTTGTTGGGATGTAAAGATGGAAAAGCATGAGGTTATTTTGAACATGTGATGTGTTTCTCTCTCTCTCCCAAAGGCATTAAGATGAATGATGGAGAAGAAGTTGCGTGCAACATGTGTGTGTTATGAGTATCTAAGTTGAAGAAGAAAGAATTAAAAATTATGAAATGGTTGATTTGGCCCACATGGGATCATGGATTAGATTCCTCTATTCCATATATGGAAGTACTTTATCTCTGAGTTTATACTATAATGTCCTAACATTGGAACACAACTTTAACGTTTTTATATTGCTTTTCGCAACCTCGTCTTCTGTCTTCTGTCCACACATGCTAATCCAATCTTGTCCTTAGTACTAAGCTTCTCTAACAAATTATAATACCAAATATATAGTCATTCTCCATATTTATGCTTTCCTCATAACTTTCTTCTGTATAATAATAATATATAATGGTTCTTATTTTTTAATTGACAAGGACAAGACTTTTGTAACTAGGTTCTCTTTTCTTTCGTAATATTATATATGAGAGAGATACAATTGCACTTCTCTTTGCATTTTTTTTTTATCTTCTTCTTTTCAATTTTCAATGTCTCTATTGTTGATTTCACATAATTTAATATGGCAAATGAAACATGTGTCAAATGGTAAGCTTATTTGTGTAAATTAGTGGAGACAAAAGCAATTAGAAACTAGGACTTTCTTATGTCTCATTACATACATATATTAGAGAGGTTAGGAAATACAACCTAAAAATTAGTTTTACTCTCTTTTTCATATGATGAAATCTCTTTTTCTTCTTCTTTATGACTCGTCCATATAATATTTGTTTTATCTTTTTTATTGTTTTCTTTTCTAATTCATGAATATTACAAACAAAACTTAAAGAGAGACACATGTTTGTGAGATGGTTTATATATTAATTATTTTATATATTATACTAGGATATTTCAATTTTTCTTAAATTAATTTTATAAATATATTATGGAAATATATTACTTTTTATTAAATTAGTCTTTAATGTAAAAGTATAGACTAATTTAGAATCAATAAGTAGCTAAAGATTTGGTAACTAATGTTAAAAACCAATTTAAACTTTAACTCACAAATTTATTTTAATTTTTTTTATTAACAATAGAGACTATTTTAGATATCAATATTTCTAGTTTATAAATGCTCTCTAATTTAATAAATATAATAATTCATTATTTTTTGTCTCTAAATATTTTATATATATATATATATATATATATATATATATATATATATATATATATATATATATATATATAAATAAATAAATAAGCGTATAAGAAATCATAAAATCATCACATTATAGCTTTAACAAATTTCTCTCACTTGAGCATCATCTTTAATATAAATTTGAGTATCTCACTTAACGATTCTTTTTATTACAAATCATAATAGTTCAAGTGTCATGACTTCATTGTGACTTGACCCACATGGTAATTAATGTCACCTGCAATAATTTATCCTTCAATATTTGTCATGTTAGAAGTTATAATCAATATTTGTAGTACAATTCTTTATACTAAAGAGTACAATAGCTTAAACAATATTAAGAAGTTTAAGTCTAACTTAATCTTATAAAGTCGGCTTATAAAGTGATATTTGCATTTACTTATATATTGTAAATTGACTTTATCTCCAGTCAATGTGGAACTCCAACACACAGCCCTCATGTGGAGACATATACATCTCAAGCGTAAAACTAATGGTGGCACGATAGTGGCCCGATGACAGGTGGAATAATAGACTCAACAAACAATAAATTTCGTTATGATATGCTCTAACACATGGTTTCTCTAATACCATGAATGTTGGGCCAAGTGATACATTTTCCATGTTGATTTTCCTTATAATGCCACCTATCTAATTTTCTTTCAAGTGCATACATTTCATTGAACTTCTATACCTAAGAAGTAATGTAGGTGACCAAGATCCTTAAGTGAAAACATAACATCAAGAATGAGTCTTTGAGTCTCTTCCACATTGATACATAGAAGTACTCAACTTTCTCATCTGTATTCAATGACACAAACTTATAACCTAAAACCTTAAGATAACATATTTATAGATTTACTATCTATGAAGTACTCAACTTTATGATCTCTATTTAATATGAAATTTAGACTCACTTGAATTCTCAACAACAGTTAATCATAAATAAAAATAAAAATTGAATATTTCAAAATAAATTAAAAGATTAACATCTACCCTCTATTTTCCTATTCATTTAAATTTATTATTTAAATATTATAAAATATCGCAATTAATTACTTCCATCAAAGTGAATGTCTCGCTAATGAAAATTAGGAATCTAATTTGTCACAAGGAGTCTAATTATTTTTTTAAGTGCATACATCTTGTTAGTTATTCTTATATGCATATAGAAAATAGCATTATAAAAATATCCTCACTTTATTTTTAGATTAAAAAAAAGGCTCGGAAGAGAGTCAGATTTATTTAACAATATTCAAAAAATAACAAGATATTGAATGTGTATGAACAATCAAAACAGTCTTGAGAAACTCGATCTTGTCACCATATTAAACTTTTTGAACATTAAAAAAAGGTTAACACAATAAGGAAAAGATGTCATTATGGCAAGGACTCACTTTTTCTCTAAGATGGATTGAATAGCTAATTACTAAACATACCCAAACCCTAATAATCAAGAAATCATATAAACTAAATAACCAATCCAATAACACTCTAAGCATAAAATGATAAATCAATATATTTTCCCTTTCACATTCATTTTGAATATATAGTGTTGAAGAGTACATGAAAAAAAAAAGATGAGATATAAGAATTAAAAGAGCAAAGATTACGTTGGATGATGAAGCAACCCTCAACCTCTATCTGTTGGGGGAATAAGTGGTGTCTTTTGGTATAGAAAAAGTTTTTCTCATTAAATATGAGTATTTCTTTGACTATGAAACCCTAATTTTTCTTCCATAGGAACTCCATCCACATCTTTATTTTATTTTTTCTTCTAAGAACAAAAAAAAAACACTTTAAAAGGACAACCCTACCACTCCATTCATGAATACCCAACTATAATCCTATGATTACATTAATAATTAGCACAAAGTTATGAGCAACTAAATCAAGAAACCTAATGTTTTCTTGGTTAAATTGATTATTAAATTCACCTATGTATAGGGAGAGAGAGAGAGAGTGTGTGAGACCAATTATGAGAGCACATAATTACAATTGCACTTTACATAATTAAAACAGCAAAAAGGGGAAGGAAAAATAGACTCAAAATGTTTCATAATGATTCACTTTGGTTTTGAGGGTAAAAAACAAAAACAGGAAGAGACAGTTTCCTAACTTTTTCCTTTGGTCCACAAAACAAACCTCTTTCATAATGTTAAGGATAAGTCTATTCCAAAGGTGAAAGAGATTATTATTTTGAAACAATTCATTTTGAGTTTTGAATATATCTTTAACCAATTTTAATAACTATGACTTTTTTTGTATAATAAATGTGTGTTAAATATGTTGTAGATTTGTTTTCCCTAAAGATGTGTGTTTTTCTTTTGTATATTTCACTGCCAAACTAAAAGAAATTATTTTGAGTCATTTAAAAGGATAACTTCATAACTGTAGAGTGTAGCAAATTAATACATTGTTCCCTCTACTTGTAGTATTTTATAACTCTTTGTTGTCTTTGAATGTTTGTTCATGAAATTTTGGAAAGTGTTTGAATGTTTGTCGGTAGTGAAATGGAATAGCATGTAAAAGAATGAGAACATGGGATCAAATTTTGCATTGAATATTTATTTTATATGAAATAAAGAAATATCATTGAATTTGATTATTATTTTTTTAAGTATGATACCATGTGATTGATAGAAGAAAAAAAAAAGGTTGGCAGTAGTACTATTTAGATGTATATATGGTGATTTAGATTGTAATCTTAACACAGAAAATAAAATTCTGATGATATATATTAAGTTTTAGAAACTATGATTAAAAGTTGATTTTACTTTTCATACATTTTAGTCTAAATGTTAATTGATTAAAAAATTAATCTGGATTTTAAATTAATTATCATAAAATTTCAAAATATTATGATGATTAGATGATAATATTTAATTGAACAATTCTTATAAGTCAAATGTTTATTTTTAACTAATGTTTATTTTGTATATTTAAATTTCATCATGGCAAATATTTTATTTTACAATTCAGACAAACAAATTATACTGTAAAAGCATTTTTTTTTACTACGACATCCTAATATAATTTTTTTTATGTGATTAATTATTTGTTAAAAGAATCAATTATGTCAAATAAATTTCAAAATAATTTATTTTCATTACAACGATAAAACTCATAAATAGATTTTTTTTGAAAATAAAATCAATGACGAGAATTATAAAACTAAAGTCTTTGCATAATTACATGGCATACGCGATTATAGAATAGTTACATGCTATGACATAATTACAAAAAATTATGAAAAAAATTTGAATAATGTAATATCATTGAGTTATTATCAAGTATATTACTTTTAACCCCTTTTAATAAAGATAAGATAATAGGAAAAAAATGTAGAAAATAAAAAAGAGAAGGAAAAATAAATAGAATGGAAAAATATTTAATCTTTTAAAAAAATATTTGTAATGTTTTTCTTTTATAAAATTAGATGATAAGTTAGTTAATAAATATAAAACGACGAAATGATATATCTACATAAGTTTTATTATACAAATAAAAACCGTACTTTTTAAATAAAATATATTCTTATGTAATTATAATTATAATTTAAAAAATATATATATTAAACTTTTTACTGCTTGTATTTGCCTTTTTAAAATTTGTTTGTTTTTTGATTGAAAAAAATATTTTTATTTAAACCAATTAATCTAACAAGTATAGATCAAATTCGATTTCTATTTATTTTTAAAAAATTAATATTTTTTCATTTTTCAATTTTTCAATTTATTTTTTATAATTTTTATATTGTAATTTCATGTAGTATTATATTAACTTGTAATATTTTAAATTATATAAAAAACTAAAAAATAACTAAAAAAACAATTTCAAATAATGATCATTATTATATTATTCATATGTTAGGTACTCAACTCAAGTCATATTCACATAAAATAAAAAATAAATAAATAAAACTCTTACAAAGCTTTTTGAATTACCAATTAGAAATACGTGTATCTAAACTTAGAGATAACTAATAAGATCTAGGTTAAAATACTCTATTAGTCCATGTTTTTGTTGAAAAATCTTAAATAAGTCCTAAGATTTTTTTTAGTCTCAATTAGGTCTATATTTTTGAAAATGTGTAACAATTAGGTCCATTCCGTTAGTATGGTGTTAATGGTGTTAAGGATATGCCACGTGTCAGCTTCTCATTTTTTTGAATTTTTTAATTTTTTTGAATTTTCTTTTTGAATTTTTTTATTTTATTTTTGAATTTTTTGAATTTGTTTTTGAAAATTATTCACGCCACGTGTCACATCACTATTGTGCCACGTGTCAAGTCAGTAAGGTGACACGTGTCAAGCCATTATTTGAATCTCAATTTGGTCCATATATTTATTATTTTAATTATATTTCAGTCCATTTTTTTTTAATTTTCAATTTCATCTTCTCCAAATTGAGATCAAATTTAACTTTTATATAAATTTTATAATGATATTTTTATTAAACATTTTAATAATATTAAGTTTATTTTATATTTTGTTTTAAAATTTTAAAATATTTAT
>Ga0214545_1012324_pt1 | contig 11253 bp, 5 predicted proteins | sample CNSS4metaG_FD_160064 | JGI IMG/M metagenome (GOLD analysis project Ga0214545, IMG submission 160064) | Root nodule microbial communities from cowpea collected in UCLA plant growth center, Los Angeles, California, USA - CNSS4 | ecosystem: Host-associated > Plants > Roots > Nodule | place: USA...
GGGACATCTCTCATATTATTTACGAGCTAACCTTTCAACTTAATTTTAAAACTCATATAAAATTAACAAAGACAAATCTCTTTGCTGTTTTTCATAGGGAATTTTATTCCATATGTCATCGAATAATAATGAATACGAAAAAAATGTCTTAATAAATATTTGAAATCACATCTACATGATTAATTAACAATTGAGTAATATAAGAGTTTAAATTTTGTATAATATGAGTGCAAAAACTTTTTTTAACTGAGAATCTGTGATATAACTTTAAAAACACTATCAGAAATTTATAAATTAATTATATGAAATAATCTGTAATGACATAAGAATATGAATTATGTTTTATATCTTGAACACTTTCATTAAAGTGAATATTGAATCGGGTGAATAGTGAGTTGAGCTTGATGTTTCAAATTCTGGCTTGCATAAATGAATGTCATTTCTTCTGTCATGCTTAGGTAATTCAACGTTCTTCGTCAAAACAATATTTTCTTACCTCAGAATAATTTCACTTATCTCACGTAAAACACTTCTACTCAACCCTTCTTTTTATACATTCACACAACACCTACTAACTCTTCAAAAATAGCTCTTCAAAAATAGAGAAGTATGAATTTCAATCAAAATTAAGATTACAAATTTAATGAAACATACTCTTAATGAATATTATCATGATACTAAAAATCACATTTTAAGATAAAAGAAGAAGAAGAAGACATAAATATACTAATAATTGCATAGAACAAATGATTGTCACAAGAGATAAACAGTGAACCTGGTGATGTCCTTTGCTTCTTAACAACCGTACCCATTTTCTGGAGGAAAGCTATGTCATATTCTTCTGATATACCTTTATGTCAGAATTATTCTAAGAAATTCACACCATACGTAAATCAATAAATTATTTCAACATTTATAAATTGTAAGCATGTTTTATGACAGACGAAAATATTATTAAAAGCAAAACGTTGTTTGTAACGAAAAACTGTTCAGCACTAATCCCTAATCAAACTCCATGTCTGCAAATTTTTCATACTGCGCTTAAAACCAAACACCATGATTGCGAGGAACAAAGACGATGAATAATCCTTTTGAAATATCTTATTCAATCATAGATGTAGAAGATTATTGATGAAGAATGGAAGTGTAACATCAATAAGAACGGTGAAGCACCCGGCATATTAAAGCAACTTTCGTTCCATCAGCATCCATATTTAACTCAAAGTCTCTTTCTCTGAGTTAGGGCGTCTCTTTCTCCATGTTAACTTCTTAATCAAGACATGCATATGCGTGACATACCCATCATCAAATATTCAAAATTTTAAATACTATGCATGACCTGCTACCGATTAACTAAGTATTGCAAAACTCAAATATGAATTTGAGTTTCATATGAAATGAAAATGAAAAAATTCAATAACAAAGAAAAAAAAATCGCAGAATATATATTGGGTCAGTTTTTATGAATATCATATCATTTTCCTACACTTCTATATTTTATATATGTAATTTTATTACAAAAGTAGTATAATCAACTCAGTATATGATTGGGATATTAAGAATTAATGATACTAAAATTAGTTGATAATTAGTTTGAATAAAGCTTAATAATTTAATTATCTTTTGTAAGTACAGGAATGGGTATACTTATGAGAACCTGGACATTTTCACTACGGACATGTTTAAAGATATGCTTGATTTTATTATTATTTCTATGTCCATTAGAGTCCAAATTCTCTAGTATTGGATTTATTGACATTGTCTTCACTGGGCATTAAAAATATTTTTTTAATATATTTTGAAACATTAAAATTAATGATCATAAATATATTTTGAATACATAATAGAAAAATAGTTTTAAAAAAATCCAACAGATAATTCAAATCCTCTTTTATGTCCTAATTTGGTTGATAGAGTGAGATGAGCAACTGTGGTGTATAACTATGACGGTTTCTCTCATTAAAATCTACGATTTAACTCATAAAACGTAGAGGTCTATCCTCATTAATCCTTTGGCCCAGAATATTCAAATTTCAATAAGGAAATAATGTTTTTGTAAGCTAATTTTGAAAAGTGAAACTCAACGTTATCAAATATATCGTGAAAAAAAAATTGTGTAATATATTTATTTCATTACACAAATTAACTTCTGTGGTGTATAAAATAAATACACTATGAGAACTAATTTTTATAACATAAAATAAACTTTACGCGAAATACTGTTTTGTGAAAAAAAAAAAGAAGAGAAAATTAAACTTAAGATAGGTACTATGATATATGCGCGTTCAGAATTATTTATCATCCTATGATAGAAAATACAGAACTTCAGAAATAAAAAAAAAAAAAAAAAGTTAGCTAGAAAAAAGGGAGTGAAGAACATAAAAGGAGGGTGTGAATGTAAGATCTACGTGCCTTTGTGCGTAGATGCAGATCAACATTATACTTTCAACCATGGGCTTTATTTTTTGAGATATGAACACCAAGGCCCATAATTAATTTCCGGGAACTCTTTCGCACGTCCCTTTGAATCTTTGCATTCCTCAAATTTTTAATATTTTTATTAAACTTAAATATATTCTTAATCTCTTAAATTTGGGTCAAGTTATTTTTTGTTCTTCAAATTTAAAATTGATCTTCTAGTATCTGAAATAGGAGAAAATATATTCTTTAATCCCTCAGTTCAAAAATTGTATATTTAAGCGTTAAAATAAATACTTTAAAAAGGCTAATAATCATGATATTAAATATTCAATGATAAGAATGTAAAATAGAAATAAAATTATTATAGACCTGTAATTATAATCAATATTAGGTGAAATTTTTAACAATATTCAAAATGGAAGAAATAAAAATAAACAAACAATTTTCAAAATTCAAGAACTAAAAGTTATAATTTTAAATTTGAGGAATTAAAAACAAATTTATCTGTCTCAAATAAATTAAATAGTTATATACATTCAGAAATAATAGATAAGATAAAAATGTGGAACAAATAAAAATATATCAACATATTAACTTGTAGGAAACAAGTTAACCTAACTCGACACATTAATAAACAAGTAAAAAAAAAAAAAATCACCAAAAGTATCAATGATATAAGTTATGTGGTGATGTGAAGATAGGATGTAGGATGGTAGCCATTGAAAGCTGTATAAGAGAACATATTAAATAGAGTAATATTCATCTTTACTCAAGTTTAGGAAATTACTATAAAGAAATGAATTTAAATTTAACTTTTAAAATAAAATTTTACTTACTTATACATTGTAAATAAATAAATGAATTTAAATTTAAATTTTAAAATAAAATTTTACTTACTTATATATTGTAAATATTTATATTATTTTTAATTGATATAGAATCTTCAATTACTAATATATGAAATTTTGTAAAAGAGAAGAAAAAGTCATTCTACATTCAAAAACAATATACTTGATTAAATTAATTTAAGAACTTTTATATTCAATATTTTTTATTTGAAATTTTGAATCATCAAAGCAATAGTATTACATATTATCCTAATATTATAACAACAATTAAGCAAGATTTTTAAAGTTTTTCTAAAATAATTGCATGCTTTAAAACAAATTTATATGATGAGAAGATATTATTGATGTTGAATGTCATGACCTCAATTTAATTTTCGATTAAAGTTTCTTGCCATGGGTTAATTTTTGTTAATTTCATCTTCTTTTTATTAGAACTGAAAGTATTGTCGGTCACTCATTTTAATGAATTTCAAATTTATCATGCATGCAAATTATTTCAGCTGTATTTATTAAAAAAAAAATATTTTTTAACTACTAAATTGACAATTTTCTCTTACAATCTTAGGTGGTATTTTCTAAATGATTATTCATTTCTTCATTTTCTCATTCTCAATATTCCAAAATCACTAAAAAGATAACACATCATGTAATAAAAAAAAAATTATCAAAATTTAGTAATCAAAATATCATTATCCATTTATTAAATATCAAGTATTCATCTACCATTAGAAGCCAAAAGTAAGTATTCTTCACTTTTTTAAGACGTTAAATTCAATATGTAAAGTGTCTTTTATTATTTTCAGTTTATTTGTCAATATTCTTCTTATTATTTATAAGTTTATTTTAGAAATCAATTTAAAAATGTAGTTGAGACGGATGGGATTATATTTTTTGTTAAAAGTGGAAAGGATTATATCTTTTTTTAAAAGTTACAAAATTCGTAAATGACATATATATTTGCAATAAACCTTACAAAATATTTAGCATCTTTTACATCTTCTTTTAAACGTAGTTTTTCTGGGTTAAACACTGTGTATAAACACTTTTCTCAATAAAAAAAATGGTTTCTTAATTCATTGTACTGTGAAAAAATAGTGTATTTCCCCTCAATATAAATTTTGAACAAAACAATACTTGATATAAAATGGCAAAGAGATTATAGATATAAAATGGACGAGTGTGTGGACCCCACGTGGGTTAGTAGATATAAAACTAATCCTCTAATCTTCTATTTTTAAGTATCAACAAAAAGATAATAGATATTAAAAGTTAAGTATTTTAAAATAACTATTTTTAAGTAGAATTCTTTTTAGGAGCTTCAATTAAAATATTTTAAAATATAATTCACACATAATTTAGCAAATATATATATATATATATATATATATATATATATATATATATATATATAAACGCATTTATTACAATTTTTAGTTACATAAAGTAAACATTTATTCTCTATACTGTACAAAATAACATATTTGTAAAATAAATAAAAAAGAAAATAAATAAACATATAACCCTCCTAGATGTCCCATGGGACCTAACATTCATTTATGCATGCCTAGTGAATGGCATATTATTTTAAAAAATATATTTGAATTTTTATAAATGTAAATCAATAATTTTTCTAAACGAAAATAGTTTGAATATCTATAAATCGGTTTAATGTTGATTTTGAAATTTATTTTTTCCAAAATTGATAGTTAATAAAAAAATAATTTAAAGTCAATAATAATAAATATATTTTATTTAGTGAAAAGTAGTCTTTATTCAACATAATAATAATAATTAATATGATATAACAAATAAATAATAATAATAATCTTTAATATCAAATATTTTTATATTAAAATCAAATACATAAATAAATAAACACATTTATTTATAAAAAAAAATATGATTTTATACCGAATGATTTCGTCCATTCACCTTGATAATTATTAGTAATATCAAGATAAAAAAACATAGATATTCTTAATTAATAAATTTATCTCTAATTTGATCTCAATAAAATTTGCTTACAAAGATTTATACCTCATTTATATATTATAATTTAATTATATATTTAATTACACCCACTTATATATTGTGAATTAGTTTTATCTCTAATTAATGTAGGACTTTCAACAGTATATTGTTACGATGGACACCAATATTAGGGGATGAGTGTTAATGCGAACTCATACTTGACGGAAAGATTGTTGAAAACTTAAGTATGAGTCTAAGTCTCATATGGAGTAAAACTGAAAAAGTTAAGCACCATATAAAAATGAAATGCCCATAAATTCATTGACTTAATGTTTTGGGTAAAGGTGATGTCAATCCTTTATATGTGGGTTGCACTCAATTCATGTCTCATTGATATTACACTTTTATATCACTCTATGTGCTTACTTTTTTACATAATATCACAAGATAAACTTATTTATTTATTTATTTAATGCTAAAATAACAAAATAATAAAACATTTCATACTTTTATTTTATATTTTTTTTTTCATCTATCAATTAATATATAAACATTTTCTTAAAGAAAAAATTACACAAAATCTTTTAGAAAAACTTAACCAAACCATTAAACCTAAAAATTCAAACCAATTTAAAAAGAAAAAGAAATATAAACATAACTTAGATTAATTTGAATTGGAATTTAGAAAATGTAATCCGTGACCACTCTATAGTTATTGTCCATCTCTTCTCTTGACTTGGGTGATAATCAACCATGAATGAGAAATGTAATGTAGACCATTTATTTAAATTTATTGCTAAAATATAAATGAAAGTGAAATTGGTTGCGAAAATTGAGGGTGAGGGAGCGAGGACTTAAAAAGTTTAGGGTCCTTATAGGGTCCCTCTCCCATCTGGACAAGGCCATCCTTTATTTTGCACCACCTTTCTGTGCCACATGTTTTACTTAATACACTGCCATCTTTCTCACACAACTTTACTTCTCTAATACCTCTATTATATATCACATACATTTGTACCTTCTCATCTTATAATAATTTTCCATTAAAGCTTGGCCTCATTGCCAATGGTAGCTGAGAGATTGCCCTTTCAGGACAATTCTATATCAATGCATGAAAATATGTATTTAATATTAATTTTATTCTTTACAACTTTTTTTTTTATTATTATTATTCCATACTTTAATCTACAACCATTGATTTAAAAGTCTTACAAAATAACACTTATTCAAGACTATTAAAACCTTTCAAATTATTAATATTACTAACCGTCAATTTACATGAAAAGTTATATTGGTTAAGAAAATAATGTTAAATGTTTAATTAAAAATAGTTTCATACTTCCTTTTCAAAGTATAAGATTTGGTTAACGAGGTCCTCAAAGGCTGGTTCACATTTATTAAGGGTAGTTAATGCATCTTTTAATCCCATGTGAATCCACCTGAACACCATATATATAAAAGTCATGTGGTCCGAAACAATTTTGCCAATTTTCTTGTCCTATATAAGGAAAAAATGTGAATTTAATTATAAGTTGTATAATTCATTAACTAAGTTGTCAATTTTGTTTTAAAATTTCTTTTAGGAAATACTTGTAAATTTTGTTGTGAAAAAACATTTGCAAGAAATTGCTACTAATTTTCTTGCAAAATATTTTGTATAAAACACTTTTCACAACAAATTTTGCATGAAATCTTACAAATTTTATAATTTTGTAGAGAATGATTATCCATGAAAGAATTATCTATCAATTAAAATTCTTAGAAAAAGTAGCATTAAAAGGTTTTTTCTTACAATTTTTTTTAACAAATTTGCAAAAAAAATTCCATATAATATGAGAATTTCTAGTAGTGATTAATTTATCAATTATACAATAACCATTTTTATATATATATATATATATATATATATATATATATATATATATATATATAATTAATTAATTTAAGCTCAATAAGAATTTTATAAAATAATAATCGTGGTGTCCAATTAAGAAAAATGTAAATGATAATAAATATAATTAATTATTTTATATTTTTATATTACTAATTATATAGTAATTATACAATGATACTACTTAGATAATTATGTTTTCTCGTGTGATTTAATAGGACATTGATAAGAAAAATTAATACTAAATGGTAGTAGTTTATAAACTAATAGACTAATAGATTAATAAATTACAACTTTAAAACATTTCTCTACATAAAATGAAACATATTCAATAAGTCATATGTATGAAAAATAATCAAATCAATTCAAGTACAGGGTGTACTTAATTTAATTATATGTAGAAAGTGTAATTATTTTAATGATGTTTATATCATCTAATATAGAAATAATTGACTTGAATATCAATGTGTGCACCGTTTTCTTTCTGGAAAAACACACAAATAGTTTTATGTTTCAAATCTGATTATTATTCATTTTTAATATTTTTATTTATTTATTTTTCAACAAAAATATTTGACTCTCAATGGTGTATCGCAATTGTATAGTTTTATGTCATTGTCGGGATTTTTTTTAATATTTTTAAATATTTATTCATTCATAATTACATTTTTATATTGTAACTCTTTTATAATTAGGTAGCAAGGAAAGAGAAATACCAAATAAAAGTTAACATAATAAATCTCAAGAATTACCTTACAAGGATTACGAAATAATAAATATAAAAGAAAATTTCTCATAAAGTATTGTATATAAAACCTTGTATGAATATAAAGACAAAGTAATCAAAAGAATGTGTTACACTTGCTAGCGATAAAAAGAATGTGTCAAACTAAAACATTATTTGTGTTTCATTTCCCACTTTTCTATTCATTAAGTTAGCATTTAGGTTATTTATCCAATTACATTTTGTCGATCTTTCCACTAAATGGAGGACTTTACCATATTATATTTTTCGAACATGTTTTCCCATTTCTTATACTTGGATATAATCTCAAGAATTTGCATTAAATTCCATCTCCAAATTACTAGAAAAAATTCATTAAACAAATTTACATTCTCACCATTCCTTTTTGTGTGTTTTTCCTTAAAAAATGTTTAGTAGAGTCATGGGTCACTCTACTAGGTATCTTGAAAAAAGGGAAACGAAAAAGAGTTAGTAAAGCCAACACTTAGTTGATTAAACAAAGTCTTTCAACAAATCTTTATTTCTAGGAGACCAATATTTTGGAAAACTTTTGAATAACAAGGTCTCATTATTTTTAGGATTAGCTCTTACACATAATTCTATAAGTAAACGAAAGGTAAAGTTAGGATCTTATGTGACCCTATGAATGACCAACATGAATATACGTATTTATATACCCTCACTATGTTTGGGACATTATTAATTAATACAATATAAATTTAAAGTAATATATGTGTGAAATTTAGGATAATTCTTTCGAAGTAGTATTTAATTTTATTTGAGAACTTTTATTTTTACTTTGAAAGGTTCATTTTCTTTCGAGAGGCTTTATCTGAAAGTAAGGAAACTAATATAAATTTGTTTCAATACTATATTTTTGTACGGTTGAATTGTTCAAAGTCAATAAACATTTTTTTTTATCAACAATCACTAATATATAAATAAAAGAGTGAGACATTAGACTAATATATAATCACTAATATATAAATAAAAGAATGAGACATTAGACTAATATATAAATAAAAGAATGAGGCATTAAGAATGCATCAACCCATATACAAAACCAATATCAATAAAAGCAGAGGGATGAGAAAATGAACATATAATACTAAATATCGTTTTCAACATACAAACCCTTAGATAACACCTAAACTCACCACATGACAAAACACAAATGAGATACATATTATCATCTTTATAGACTCAAAATATTACAAAGAATATATGTATACAATTGTAACGTAGTCATCTCCCACAAAGATATCTAACAGTCTATATATAACATAAAATAAATTTGCAAAAAAATTGAGGTCCAACACATTCTTGTAAATAAACCTTTCCACCGGAGTCAGCAAGAAATAATTTCTTTTCAGAATTGTTTGTTTCTGTAATTCCAAAAGATAGTTATCTACTCTGCAATAAGTTTACCAAAAAAACAACACAACATATGTGATGACAATAAAGGATTAGAATAAAAGATAATAACATTATAGCATAGGAAACCCTTGTTTTTATCCTATTTATGAACTAATGTAGGACATATTAAATACATGATTTTAGACATAAATACCAATTAGAGTATGAAAAATTTACCTTTGATATTTTGTTTCTCAACCATGTTCAAGTTTTTAACTGTGTTATACTCCAAAAATTTTCTCACCATCCCTTTTGCCGATAAAGTTATTGAAGAAAAAGCATATATACTCTTACGGTTTATTATCGGTAAAAAAAAGTTCAATTTTCATTAATTCCTTTATAATGTTATCAAATGATTTTATTTTATTATTTTCTTTCGACGATTCAAATTAAAATTTTAGAAATTTATTTCTTCATTATTATTTCCGTTAATTCTTTTTTTTTCACTTCTGAATTTATTTTTAACCAATAAAAAATTTCTCGTGTTCATTCTTTCTGTGTTTATTATATAGGAAAATTATTTTTTAACAAAGTTTTGCTGACAAAACTTTTAACAATCACACGTGACAACACCTTAATGGATAAAAATAAAAAAAATTGAAGCGACTTGAAAAATTTGAAAAGATAAGATAAGATAAATGTTTGGTGTATGTTAAAAAACAAAATTTGCCAAACTTTATAAAAAGAAATTGTCAAAGTACAATAATCCTATTATTTATTTGTTCCTACTCCTTCAGAACCATACACTAGCCTTATTTGAGTAATGATAAACAATATTCACTCTATTTCTTTGTTTATATAAACAAAATATGTTATAACAGATAAATATAAATAAAAAAAATTTAAAAAAGAAAGTGAATAAAATAAAAAAAAAACTACGTCACTACGCCAAATTTGGTAATAGATAACGTTTTTTTCCCTTAATAGATAGCGCTATCTATTGGAGCGGTATCTATTAATAGACAGCACTTGTAAAAAAACGTTGTCTAATGACACTTGATAGATAGCACTTGTCTAAACAAACATTATCTATATATTTTTTAATAGATAGCACTTTCTTTAGAAAATGTTGTCTATCAAAGCTCTCATAGACAACACTTGACTGAATAAGCGTTGTCTATCAAAGCTCTCATAAACAACACTTGACTAAGTAAGCGTTGTCTATGAGAGTAGTTTTTCATCAATAGGTAGAACTTTTTCAATTCATTAGTAGATAGCGCTTGTTCAAAACAAGCTATGTGTATTGGTTTGATTATTTTTTATTATAATTTATTTAATTTTTTGTTCATTCTATTCTTCGACTCACATGCCTGTATAAAGACTTCGAACTTGAAATCAAGCAAAACTGAAATGAAAGGACATTGAAATTCTTACATAGTTACACAAAAAACTTAATGATGTTTATATATTTTTAAAAAAGTATAATATTACATGAAAGAAATTAGCAAAAAAACTAATATTTGTAGTACTCATCCATCATGTTCCATTTTTGCTAGACTGTGGGGCCAAAACACTTTAGACAAAACATTGTTCCTAACCTTCCCTATTTTGTTATATAAGGAATTATACAACTAACCTATAAAAATTTACTAATGAGATAAAAACACCAATCTTCCCTGACTTCAATGATTTGATTGTCAGAATATTGTTAACATCTACAACTAGGAAAATACTACAACAAAGAAAAATAAAATAAAATTAGTCAATCAAAATCCTACTCCAAATGAATAATACATACAATTAAGATAACTTACATCTATTGGAATTGTCCCTCCTTCACAATATGTGACAATTTCCTTCATATATCGACAAATGTAATACCCACAATCATGGTCGTTGGATTGTTTTGGACACTAGAAAACATCAATACAATTGGTATTAACCTTCAAATAAAACAACATCATTTGATCTTCAAATACACAATTGTAATCTACCTTAATTGGTGTCCATTTGATATTGCT
>Ga0214545_1012333_pt1 | contig 11243 bp, 5 predicted proteins | sample CNSS4metaG_FD_160064 | JGI IMG/M metagenome (GOLD analysis project Ga0214545, IMG submission 160064) | Root nodule microbial communities from cowpea collected in UCLA plant growth center, Los Angeles, California, USA - CNSS4 | ecosystem: Host-associated > Plants > Roots > Nodule | place: USA...
CGCCCTTTCACCTACCTTCTGACACTTCCAAGCCTTAACACTGTTCACCACACTTAAAGGCTGGGGGACTGGTGTATCACACCTAGCCGGTTTTGCTAGTTCACCAACACATGTCATCCTTGACCGATAACCCATATTGGACAAGGCTGGGGGACTGGTGTACCGTACCTAACCGAACTCAATCAAGTAAATAGTACACACGTCAAAACCACCTACCATCTAGTACCCGGACACCACCAGCACAAGTCATCTAGGCAGGTAGCCGGCCGAAACCGACTACTTGCCTAGAAAGTTAACCAACATCAATACCCTATCTTCAATAGACCTCTAAGACCTGTTTCAGGACCAGGCCCACTCATGGCCCAAGCTGGAGCCCAAGCTGGAGCCCAAGACAAAGCCCAGCCCATACGATAGTCAAACGTCATTAATGTTCTATAAATACACGTGGACCCCATCATTTAAAGGTACGCATTCATTAATTGCTGATTTAACTCCCTGAGAGCTTTGACTTACTTGAGCTTCGGAGATTCTTCTGCAGGTAACCCCTCCTGGGTTCAAGCCGACATCTATCGAATGGGAAGAGACCAACTGAGGAGATAGCGGACTACATAATAAGGTGACTCTTGTGTCTGACCTCTTATTTGTTCTCTGCAGGAACAATAACCTATTACAAATATTTTTAATTAAACTAAAATATTAAAAAGACAATTGTTATATAACTGAAAAGTGAACATCACATTAGCGAAAACTTCGAAACCGAGGACCTCACCTCAAATAGTGTAAACTTTATTTAAAAATGTTTTATAACATAGTAATGGGTGCCAATTACTTTTTTCTTGTTCACTCCCCAATACAATAAAGTATATTTATTGAGTGGTTGATTTTTCATATGTATAAATAAGTCATTGAAGTAGGATCATCTGTCAGTCCTGCTCTGGCAAAGACGTATTGAAACTAACAAAAATACTAAATTAAATAGTATTAAATAATTTTAAAATAATAGTAGCCGTTATTAATAATAAACATCCTATTATATCTAACCGATTAAATTACCTATTACACCACATTATTTGATATTTAATTATTCTTTTAACCATAATGCTAACAAATGTGGCAGTGTATTGATTAAAGATAATTAATTTATATTGATTTTTTTTATTTTCATATTAAAAGTTAAAATAATTAAATATAGTAAAAATGTATATACAAGATAAAAATATCTTTTATATTTTTAGACAATAACATATTGATATAAAAGAATAATTTTGGAATTTTTAAGCTTTCTACTAAAAACAAAAAATCTCTGATGATACTTCAAGAGTCTCTCATAGTGAAAGTTTCAACTGTAAAGACAGTAAATCTTTGAAAGGTATGTTTTTAAGTTTTGCAAAAGAAAAAATTCTTCAATGATGAAATTATTACACTTTTTTGTGGAAAAAAATTGTCTTTCTACTGCTCTTCAAGTTTAAAATTCATACTTTAGTTTTTTTTTATAAATTTTTTAGATGTTTAACACTATCCTTTTTTTTTTGCTGGTTGTTATGTTAATTTAAACTTCGTTATATTTAATTATATTTAATTTTTAACAACATTAAAATATAGTTATTTTATTATTTAATTATTTTTTAACTTTTCTTGGTGAATATTAAATAAAATATGAAATGCACATGTACAACACTTATGGACATTTTTGTCTTTTAAATAAAATAAAATTGCATTAATGGTGATTATGTCAGATTTAATTTATTATTACACTTACCTATGTATTTTTTATAGGATTCAATGTAGATTAATTACCTTAACCAGTGCCCTTAGGCAACTGGTTAGTAAGACCCTTCCTTTAATAACTTGGTCATCTAACTAATTAATATGTTGAAATTGTACCTCTTTTTTTTTTCTTACTTATCGATTTTCGGAATATATATTGTTATTCTTATTTGTCGGTTGAGAATGTACATATTTTATTATTACTTATCGATTTTTGAAATTTATATTATTTATTCTTATTTTTCATTTTTCAAATTTCAAGGTAGCATGTTTGTTTAAAAGTATGTATATCCTTAATTAGAAAAAGGATAATTATGATAATAGAATATGAAAATTAGACCTCTCAATTTGGTCTGCCTTATATATGTCGAGACTAAAAAAGTTCAAAAGGTCAAAAAGTTATTTATTAGAAAAGTTCACAAAGTCACAATACTAACAAAAATTCAATGGATTAGAGTCAACTCATGGACTTCCTTTTTAAACATGAAAAAACAAATATTTTTTTAAAGTTTTTCTATGTTTTTGGGTCCTTAAACTATTGAGTGATTTTGATTCTAGTCTCTATTTGAAAGTTTGATCTATTTAAGTCACTCTCCTTTTGAAACTCATTGAATTAGTTCTCATTGGACAAGGACGTTAGTGATTTTTTTTTACATGGCAAACAAAGCACCATGTCACACCTCATTTTAAGAGACATTTATTGTTACACTTATGACGTGGAAAATAAATAATGTGACGTTTTTCTTTTGAATTGAAAAGCAGGGTTTAAATGTGGCTTAACATGAAGACTTGTTGAAGCCCTCATAAATTTGGATTAGGAGAAGTTTCGTTGGATTTCTCGAGTTCGTCTTGGGGACGATATGTAAGAAAATTCGTCTTAGGTCATCCTTATAAATAATATCAAAAGTGTGTGGTTGTGGGGAAAGATTGTTGCTCCTAAAGGAAACTATTGTGAAGAACAAAGGAAGAACAATGGCGAACCTTTGTATGGGCTAAGGGGACCGTGGCTACCCCAATTTTTTTTATATTTATATAATTTAGTATATAATTTCAAATACATTTTTTCAAAATTTAATATTTTTAATATTTTTAATATATTTGATATTCTAATAAATTTTTTTACATTTATATTTATAAATGAGCAAAAGTCTTTTTTTTGTCCACATTTATTTTTCAATTTTACCTTTTAAATATTTTAAAATAAAAATAATTATTTTATTAATATTATCTTTTATTCCATACAACATTACACCTCTATGTTTCTAAACGACAAATTTAGTCCATCAAATACTTTAAACGAAATTTCCAATCAACTTACCTCTAAGCACCCTACACTTCACAAAACTCCCATAGCCACATCCAAGGACCCATTATCAAATCACGCTTATTTCAACCATAATTAACACTCCAAAAGAAAACAAGTTCAATTTACAACCACTGCTCCAACCTCAAATAAATTCCCCAATTGATTCATCTAACCCAAAAATTACAGTAATTAAATTAAAGGTTTAATTAGTCGGATGGTACACACTTTCGTTCATATGTATCAATTTGGTACCCGCTTTTAAAAATGTGTCAATCTAGTGCCAACTTTTGAAAAAGTGTCTTAATCAAGTCCCTTTCAGACAAAAATTACTAAAACCGTTAACTTAATTCATGACTTTTACCACTAAATTTTAATATAAATATCAATACTTAATTTTGTAAGTCATTTTAAATATCAATAGCGTTAACAGTGTTAATATTTTTTATTAAAAATGACCTAATTGAGGCATCTTTTCAAAAGTTAGGACTCAATTGACACTTTTTCAAAAGCGGGTATCAAACTGATACATCTAAATGAAAGTGGGTACCATCTGACTAATTAAACCTAAATTAAACGTCTTAACCACACCATCAAAGCGAATTTTTCGTCCATTTTATCTCATATTCACCACAAAATTGACAGCAATCATAGGCACAAAAATATCTTTCATTACCCCCAAAAACTTAATCCGAAATGATACATTTCACACAGTCACCTTGAATTCAACCATTAAAGAAACTTATTATCATATTCCATCCATAAGAATAAAATTACCCCTTTATAATTCCATATTTTAAATTGCAACCAATCCTCCATACATAATCACAAAATAATGAGAACAAGGCTTAACATCCCCATTGCACAAAAATCATAACCCAAAGATGCATTTTATAATTCCTCCATTCCATAAATCAATTTGGAATCGTTTCTCAACACACAATCATGTATTATCAAGAAAATGGTTTAGCACCCCTTATGCCAAAAACCCAACCTCACTTTACCACAAGGATAAACACTTGTCATCTTATTTCCAAGACATTCATCACATAAATAAATAACCATAGATACAAGGTGAAGCTCCCTTTACGCCAAAACTTAACCCCCAAATGTACAATTTATCATCCCATAAATCAACTTGCAACCATTGCTCCACACACAATCATGTAATAAGAAGAAAAATGGTTTAGCACCCCTTACCTAGAGTTCTTACAACAAGACTATTGCCTTTGCTCTAAGCTTCTTTGCTCTTCACGTCTTAACCAAACTCTACTCTTTCTCTCTCACTAACTCACATTTACTCACCTCCCTTCATAGGCAATGTTAAAAATAAATATTTTGGATTGCACAATTTTTGATCCAACCTTTTTCTCTCCCACATATTTCACCTTAATTTCCAATTAATCAATAACTTAATTATTGTGCCTGTGTTTAGATTTAATAAATCAGCCTCAATTTTCCACCTTCCTAGGCGCACCACAAAAACTACCAAAAGGAAAACCAATATTTTTACCATTTTTGCTCTAACCAAGGTTCAAACTCACCACCTCAAAGTTCTAACCCAACACTCCAAACCATATCAACTACCACATTTTTCTTATCAACCACACACACAATCAACACAAAATAATATCAACACCTTTAATGGATTCAAGAAAATAAAATTATAAGCATGCCAATTATATTATAAATAATTTATAAAAAAACAAATTTAAAGCAATACATAAAAAAATATTTAAATATAAACACACGAAATGCACACTTCAAGAATCAAACCCTTGACCACCAACCCATGACAAGGCTCTAACTAACTATGTGCACTTCACTTACTGTCAAATTCTTTATTTCTTAATTTAAATGATACTCCTCACGTCTAATTACCACCTTAGATATATAACTATTTTTTCATGGGTCTTACACTTATCGCTTTTCAAGACCTGCAAAACATATTAGTATTATATGGTACCCTTAAGAGATTAGGTCCATCAGGGTTAATCCTTTCCTGGTCCTTTTGGGATCCATTTCAAATATCCCTTAGATACTTCATACTTTCTTACATAGCAATTTTTAAAAACATGACCTTTTCTCATACAATAAATGCAAACTATGAAAGGCATATCACTTGATTTGCTTGTCGAAAAGAAAATTGTAAACTTCTTGACTTTCTTTTTAGAAAAGGAATTATAGAATATTCCAACTTTTCCAAAAAGAAAATTTTGAGAGCCAAGAACAACTTCTAAATTTGATTTTCCTTTAGTGAACCTTATGCAAGTTTTCAAAATGTATTTAACTTTATTTTCTAAAATAGTGCAGGTTTCACAAGGTTTTGAAATCAACTAATTTTCATAATCACAAGTTGAATTCTTGTAAATCAGGTCCAAATTTTCATAATCCTTTTTTAAATCAGTTAATTATGTTTCCAGTTAATTAATTTTGTTTTATAGCCATTTATTTAAGCCTTTTAACTGGTTATTTAAGACAACAGTCTTATTGTCTTCACATGCAATTCCTCAAAAGCATGTAATAATTAATAATAATCATTCTTATCTTCTAAGGACAAAAAACATGCCTAACTTGATGATGATGACTCATAGCCCGCCATGGCACACAAGTTTGGCTCCTCACTTTCTTCTCATGATGAGCTACTTGTTGAATCATCATTGTCTACCCAAGTTATATATACATGTTTCTCTTTAGACTTGCTTTCTTATTTCTTGTCACAACTTTTATCCTTGTATTTATTAAAGTTTGGACATTCAATCTTGATATGTCTTTGTTTTCAACAATTGTAACAAGTAAAACAAGAAGTACTATTACATTCACTTTGTTTAGAATGGTACCTCCTTTGATGACCTTTGTTACCTATTCTCTTGAGTTATTTTCCAAACTTCTTGACAAGGAGATTTAGGTTTTCATTTTCACTAAACTCAGCGACATCTTCATCTGACTTATAAATCTTCTTAGTGCTTGAATTCAATGCAATGTTCTTTATCTTTTTCTCACTACTCTCTTGTTCATTCAGCCCGTTCATTTCAATTTCGTTCTTCCAAAGCTTTTCAAACAAAGAAGCAGTAGTCATTGTTGACAAATCCTTGGGTTTTGAGATTGTCATGACGTTGGGTTGTAAACTTCTATTAAGACACTTCAAGACCTTAATCTTCAACTCTTCTTTATCAAAGTCCTTTTCCAAGCCAATGAGGTGGTTGACAATGTGTGTGAACCTCTTCTAGATTTCATCTATGGTTTCCCATGGCTGCATCCAAAACAATTGATATTCTTGGATCAATGCATGCTTCGTAGCCCTCTTCACATCATTGGTTCCTTCTTGTTTGACTTCAAGCACGTCTCACATATCCTTTCACAATTGCATTGAGAGACCTTAAAAAGCTCATCCAAATTCAATGTTGATGTTAAGATTCTTTTCTGGTAGCACAATCATATTGAGCCTTCTTTTTTTCATCTTTTGTCCAAAGATTCCATGGCTTATCAACCTATTTATTATAAAAACATTCTTAGGAATGAATAATTCATTTATGACAACATTTCAAATTCCTTGTCCAATTGATTCTATAAAAAATTTCATGCGTATTTTCCAAAATTGGTAGTTCAAAACACTAAACATAGGTGGAATATGTATAAAAGCACTTTCTGGAAAGGGAAACTTGTTTTCAGACATTTGAAAAAAAAATCAGGATCAAACTTGAGTAATTTTGAAGAACCCATTCTTGATACCAATTGTAATCACTAAAAGGAGTACTAACCCAGAAAGGGGGTGGTTTAGTTGGACCCTATTTAAAAATTATGTCCAATTTTAATTTTGAAAAGACCTTTTGTTAAATTAGATTGAAATAGGATTTCAGCAAACCATCATTTCAGAATTATATATTTTAATTGATTGAAAAAACAAGATTAGCTAAATAAAATTTTTACAGTGAATTAACAAAAAAATTACTTACAATCAAATTTTGAATTTGATCAATTTAACAAATCAAGATCAATTACAAATAATATCAGACGCACTATTTTATCAATTGATTATACAAACATGCCAAGATTGTTATAAAATATCAAGTAAATTATTGTCTTGATAATATCAACTTTGAACAATGTAATGCAAGAAACTTAAACAATAACACATAAGGTTTTTATACTAGTTCACTCCAGTTAGTCAAGACATCCTAAGCTTGACTTTTCACTATTTCAAGAAATTACAATATCCTTACATTTGAACTATTGAAAAGAAACAAACACACATTATAAGTTTCTTACAACACATAAGAAACACAAACCACACAACAAGAAACCCTCTTATAGACCTACACTCACACCAAGAACGCTACAAGTGCACAAGATAAAACCTCAAGATTGACTCTCCCAAGACAACCAAATACCTTTTTTCAACGCACTAAATAACAATAATCATAGCTCTAACACTTCTGAATTGATTATGAACAACAAGAACACTGACTTCTTCATAGAGAATGAGATTCTATAGATTTTCCAACTGATATTGCACATAAATCAAGTCTCTCAAATTCTCAAAGAAAAAGACAGGCTTTATAGCTTGTAAACTGACATATTGAACTAACTGAAAGCATTTCTCAATCGGTTCATTTCACTTACTTTAAGTGAAATCAATTGATTGATTGTTATTTTAGTCGATTGAATATGTTGTTTACAAAACCATAACCACTGGCTATTTAACCTATTAAAGCACCATTTTAACAAATTAAATAACTACAAGATAGACACAAGACTTCTATATTAAGTCAAATTTGTCTTCAAGTTCCATTCATCTGTAAGCTTCAAGACTTTTCGTACTAACTAGTTTAAACTTCACTTCAAGCTTGATCACATCTTTAAACTTAATCAAATCTTCATACTTCAAGGCATTTTTTACCAACACATTCTTCACAAATTTAACTTCCTTACTATTTAGTACATTATGCTCCATGAGTGCATGGTTGAAATCCTTCAAAGAACAAAACTCCATCCCCAATTTAAATTTGAAGCTCTTGTGCATATCTTCGGGTTTATACTTTGTATATTTCTGCACAATAAAATTAAGACCCTCATCACTATCCACATCAAAAGACAAATCATCATTGTTGTATTCTTCACTTATTTCATGCATTTCATCGCACTCATTAATCACAAATGACCCTTTACCAACATTTCTTTGATTCACACTATACTTGATTTTCCTTTCACTATATGATAGATTATATCTACAACCATTTCATTGTCCATCTCAAAGCCATCATCATCATCTACAACCCCTTCTTCATGACTCTCATCAAGTTTATCTCCATGTGACCTTTCTTCTTCTTCTTCATCATCCTTAACAATACCACAATCGTCATCATCATTTAAAGTGCCTTTATCTCATCAAATTTACATCGACATTCTCTGTCAAATTTCCCAAAACGCGTTTCATTCTCAAACTTGCACTTAATTCCACCGTTGTATTTCAATTCAAAAGAAAATCATCTCGTTATTTATTTTCCACGTCACAAGTGTAACAATAAATGTCTCTTACAACATGGTATGACGTGGCTTTCCATTTGCCACGTACAAAAAACACTAATGTTGTTGGCCAATGAGGACCTAAATAGATCAAACATAATTTAGGAACCAAAATCATAGTTAACAATTTTTTAAAATAATTATTATTAGACCTTTGGTTTAGACTGACCCGTCTTGCTTTCGGTTTGAATAGGTTCATCTCAACCTTCATCCAAACCACTAAGGGATGACCTTTAGTATGGGTCAGCTCATTTCAACTTTTGGCTTAGGCTGACGTATCTCAAACTTCTGCTTTAATCAGCCCAAGACGACCTTTAGCTATAATCGGGTCAAGTAGTCTCGACCTTCAGTGCAAGTCCTGTAAGACCCGTGAAATTAATTAATTAATTAATAAATATGAGAAAAAAAGAGCCTTTATGGAATTAATTGTGGGTTAGTGTGACGTGGAAAAGTGCTAGCTCATGTGGTTAAGAGTACTTTGTTTTTGTGAGAGGACTGGGGTTCGAGTCCTATGTATGCCAATTATGTGTTGTTGTTTTATTATTATTTTTAATAATATGTATGAGTATGGAATTGATGATGTAAACTATTTTGCATTGGAGGGTATCACCAAATGTGAATTGACATAATGGTTGTGCTTTGGTCTTATGAGTGGAAGGTCACGGGTTCAAACCTTGATGAGAACAAATTAATCTCTTTATTTTTGCTATAATACTTGTGGTCTGAATGTGAAAGGGTGGGAAAGCCCTAGAGGTAATGGGCACAGCCAAGGGAGTTGGAAAAACAGTCCATAATGGCTTATGAAAGGTAATAATATTTAAAAAGTCAATTTTCGTTTTATTTCTTTTTACCACAATTAGGAGCCATATAAAAAGGGAGAATTAGGCCATTAGAAGGGTTTTGGAAGTCTGAAAATTTGAGTGAGAAAGGATCACGAGTTTTAAGTGCGAAAGCTAATTGGGATTGAGAGCAAAGCGATGGTGGTTGAGAGAGCAAAAAAGGAGGGTTCTAGCAATCACAAAGTCAGGCCTAGGCAACCTTTGGAAGCAAAGATTCACAGGTTAGGGAAGCTTTCTTTTGTGCGTGTGAATTTCACAATTTGTGTATGATTCTGTATCATGGGTTTCTCAATTGATTTCTAGTTGGCATGAAATTCGTGTATCATGTGCAGTGATTGAGAGTTTGATTGCTTTAAGATAGGGTGCATAACCATGTGATGCATTATATGATTAGTGTGAGGGTTTAGTATGGATTTATGCCATTGATGATTTTATACTCGAATGTTGGTAGTCCATATGAATAGGAAGCATGATTTTGATGTTGCTTGTCATTACTTTGTATTGGGAGTGCTTGAATGATGTTTGGCATTGGTTTTGGGTGAAGTGTGTGCAGGAACATACTCGAGATTCTTCAAGTCTCGCCCAAGCGAGTCCATCTCGCCTAAGTGAGAATTGTAGAGTCTCACGTTGAGTTCTGATTCGTGATTCTCGCCTAGGCGACCAAGGAGAGGTTTGAGCGACATGGTCTCTCGCTCAAGCGAGAGGCACTCGCCTAAGCGAGGTGGCGAGGAGAACTTGAGAGTTTGAGCGTGATATCTCACCCCGGCAAGAGGTTTTGAAGTTTTGAGCGACTAACACTCTCGCCTAGGTGAGAATGGCTCGCCTAAGCAAGTCCGCGAAGTGTTTTCTTGTGTGTGTGGTTGAATACTCATCTAGGCGAGGTTTGGGTGTGGTTTTGGACGAATGTGTGGCTCGCCCAGGCGAGGGATCTCGCCTAAGCGAGATAATGTGATGTTGTGGTTGTTTTTGTAACTTCCCGTCAGGATATTACTGGTTTAAATATATAAAACAAATAAAAATATAATACAGCCGCATTTATGAATAATCTCATTTCCCAAAAACACGGGAAATTTAAAATTTATTAAATGATCAAATCAAGTTTATAAACATCCACTACAAAAAAACCAAAATAACAATGTTATAATTTCACCAATCAGGGTTTATAACAGTTTCCAAAAACAAGTAAGGATAATATAAGAAGTTTCCCTAGTAGAACCCCACTCGCGACTAAGCATCACCGGCTCCACCTGCATCAACATCCTCTACTCACGTGTACCGCATACACGATCATCGCCAAACACAAGCAGATAGGGTGAGCTTATGAAAACAACATACATCATAACAAAATATCATATAACCAATTAAACAGATATAAGCTCCACAAGTATCAAAGTACTATCTCTTAATCAATTCTCTAACATCTGGCCACAACCAGACCATTGGGGTTCTACCTCTTCTAGTGATTACCCCAAGGTAATTTGCTGCCAAACCTATCGGCCACAACCGACAGAGCACGTGCGGGAACCAATGCCACGGATCACACACCGTAACGCCAGGTGGAATTCCCAATTACGAACATAGTCCGTAATGTCCCAAGACTACCAAACTCGTCAGTCAACAACTGAGGAGGGCAATCTAACTGGACCCATCCGTACTGGCCACAACCAGCACACTCACACCAGCAACACTCGCCAACCCGAGCTCAACTCAAGGGTTCCTCGTGTTCATCCGCCATCCCGAGCTCAACTCGAGGGATGTCATTCCGAGCTCAACTCGAGGAATGTACGTGCTTAACCCCTATCCCGAGC
>Ga0214545_1012341_pt1 | contig 11237 bp, 6 predicted proteins | sample CNSS4metaG_FD_160064 | JGI IMG/M metagenome (GOLD analysis project Ga0214545, IMG submission 160064) | Root nodule microbial communities from cowpea collected in UCLA plant growth center, Los Angeles, California, USA - CNSS4 | ecosystem: Host-associated > Plants > Roots > Nodule | place: USA...
AATAAAAAAAATAAAAAAAAAATTAAAAAAAAATTAAAAAAAAATAAAAAAAATTAAAAAAAAAACCAAGAGCTGACACGTGGCATGTACTGTTCAAAAACGTTAACTATTTAAACACCGTTAGTGAAAAAGACCAAATTGACCACAATTTAACGAAAATGAGGACCTAATTGAACATAAAACGAAAATAAAGACCAAATTGAATAAAATCAACACAAATTGACCAAATGTATATTTAAGCTTTAAAAATATCACATTTTCATCTATTATTAATGATTAATGAATGTTGTTTTGCCCATGATGTCTTGAGGTTGTCAAAGAATCTACGTAATATTGTATTATTTAATTTGGGCATTAGAACAAAGATTATTTCATATATATATATATATATATATATATATATATATATATATATATATATATATATATATATATATATATATATATATATATGGAATCATATCTTTGCATACGATTTTTGTTGTAGTATTTTTATTTTAAATTATTAAAATATTTATAGTTTATAAGATAACTTAGAAAAAGTATTTTTATTATAATTTTTTGTTCATCTTGAATTATTATTTTGTCTCTTTTATTTCTCTGTTACTTGTTAAATATTTATAAAATTCACTCGAATTTTAGAGGTGTTTTTTCTCTCATTATAATCTTTATTGTATTTTTTTTCATTTGCATAGTTTTGTTTAAGTTCGGACGATGTATTATATTTTAAGAAATACAAACCTTAATTTTATTAAATAAAATTGTTTATAGGACATTCATATTATTATTTATATTCCATTTCAATATTTATTATTTATTTTTTTAACTTTAAAATGTTTCACTCTTAATTTGAATTTACATGAACTCTTTGTTTAGTTTATTAATTAATATAAAAGAAAAAGTTTATCTATTTTTCTTCTCTTTTAACTCTTATTTCTTTTCACTTGAAAAACCTTTATTTTGTTAAAAAACTTATATTTTTGTGTTCTCTTTTATTCATGTTTTCAAAGTATTTTATCTTTTCATCAGAAAAATCAATCTCAACCTCACAGAATTAAATTATTTATAAAACACATATTTAATTACTTTTACCTTTTTCAGTATTTTTATTCATTGTTTATTTATTACATTCTAAGAATGAATGATATTACCTTGATTGTGTCTATTTTACTTGGAATTCGCAGTGATATAGCTTTATTTTTGTTTTTCTAACTTTTTATCAAGTTTTCATCATGTTTCATTTACCATGAATAACAAAATTTATTGTTTGAATATTTTTTATCAACGTCAAATATAATTTTTATATTTAAATGATAAAAAGTGCACTTTTTAAATGATGAGTCTTTTGATATGATTTATCACATTAGACTACTTTTTTAATTATTATTAGTTAACATAACTAAACATTTTGATAAATTAATGGATGTTCTAATTAATGGATGTTCTCATTGTGGTATTTTAGTTAGGCGTAATTATTTACTATTTTATATAAAAGTAAAAAATATTTTTAGTCTCCCAATTTATATATGAAATTGAAATTTGTCGTTATCGAAAAAATTATATAAAATAGATTGTCTAAAATGAATGACATTAAGTTTTTTCTTTGATGATAATAAGATGATAACTAGATTAAAAGGCCTGTGCATATAATGATCAAGAAGTGTAATTAAAAAGAAAAAAAATCTACTTTTTCTCTTTTACATTTTTTTCTCTTTTTTCTTTTCCTCTTTAATCTTCTTCTTTGACCATCATCCTCGATGGTTTCATCATTTTCGTTTCTACGTTTAGGTCTTTTTTTTTTTTTATGGATTTTACTATTTACAAAGAAATAGAAGGATGAATTTGAATTTAAATGGTGTTCTTTTCTGCACCTTTATGAGCGAGACAAGGAGAGATTTTTACTTTTTTTCCATCTCACATGTGCTAAAGAGATTTAGGGGTAATTTATTTATATTTACAATAATATCCTTGTTCTTTCATAAATGTAAACTTACTTGAGCATGTTTATGCTTTTGGTTTCATTGTTTTGTTTTTTCTTCCATTCACCTAAGTAGCAACGGGTGGCCATCATTTCTATCCAAAAAGACTTGTAAGGTTCCAATTTGATTAAAAAGAATTTTAGTTTTATGAAAATAAAATAACTAATTATTAATTATTATTATATTAATAATAACAATAATCATAATTAGTATTAAACGATAATATTATATTTTTCTTATATTTATTCCAATACGAAAGATTTTTCATGTTTAACTAGTTCCATTTTGGATGTACTTGATTCCACCGATTTCTTCACAACTTTGTTTATTTTTTTTTCAAATCAAATATATTATAATATTTTTTTATTAATAAATATCATTAATATTTTTAATTATCATAAAAAGATTCAAAATTAATTATTACTTATCTAATTATCATTTTATAATACTTTTAATACCAAGGACGATTTGGTAATCTAACTTTTTCATCCATTAAATTTTATTTCTTTATTAGTCATATCAATCAAATCTATCACAAATGTTCACAAAATTTATTCTTAAATTTACTTCACTATCACCTTTAAATCTTTTTTAAAAAAATAACATAATTCTCACCTTCAAATCCATTTAAATCGATCATCTCTCTCCCTCAAATTCTTCCACTCAAAAGAACACATTCTTAGGTTTAGATTTGATTCTCCATCACTCAACTATGATCGGATAGAGGAAATTGAATTGCAATTTCGCATGTAAACTAAGCTACTAAAAATATAATTCACCATTCATATAATTTTTAACTTTTGTCTAATTACTATTTGATAACGTGTTTAGGTATTTATTTAACTATAATTTTTTTCTTAGATATAGAAAAGAAAATGTGTCTTTCTGAAATTGATAAATTAATTAAATTATTTGGACAAATGTGTTTGGATTAACATTAAGTTGGAAAAAAGAAAACTATACAAAATTAAGTATTACATCAAAATTATGATTTTCTAAAATGAGATTAAAAGAACCAAAATCTAATATGAATAATCAAAAAGTTAGACAAATCCAATTTCATATTTAATTTGTGTTTCTGTCACGAAACTTGTTTAATTTCTTGAAGTTGTGGACAAATACTTTATTCAACATGTTATCCATATCTCTCCATATCATGGTGATGAATAGTGACTCTTTTTCTTATATGAAATCGACAAAATACACTTGCAACAACTTCTGGTCAATCATTGTACGCAAATAATTCTGGCAATGTTGATTCACTTATTTTTAATGCCCAGTTGCTTATCTAAGCCATCCAAAGGTTTTTCATTTCAACCATTATCACTTAAAATTTGTTTATGTTTTGGCCTTACTAAGTAAACGATGTTAATGTATGTTGTAGACTCCATGGTTAGAGAAACTCCATGTTGTGTCAGTAGATTTCAGTGATGGAATGGATGTTGAGAGGCACTTGAATCACAGTAGACAAGAAAGTTTCATACAAGTTATTCAAAATACTTGATTTTAACACTGAAGTGCAGTACAATTTTCTAACTGTGAATTAAGATTTTAAGTTGAAAAGGGTGTAAGAATATGGATATTTGATATGTTTATATGCGTCTGAATTATCGACTTCTGAGAGATACACAACACACATATCTCGTATTACCATTTACCAGACCGACGAAAAACCTTATTTAGTAGATTACTATATTTTTTTTCTCTCCAATTTTTAGCTCTGCAATATACATTTTCAAGTTTCTCATCCATTCAATGTCCCAACTTGAAGATTTATATAGTTAAGCATCAGCATGATATGGAGAGATTTCAAACTTATTGTAAATTTAGATAGACACGAGCTTAGGTTGAAACCCTTGATTGCTTGATTAGTGTGCTAAAATCTTTCATCGAAGCAAAACTCAAGCTAGGACCATGGTTTCCACTGCTGGGGGTTGAATCTTTTGCTGTTGGTTTCCTTCTTCAATCTCCCATATTTCAGGTAATGCTTCTTTGATATTGTGAATGCTATTCAGGGCATGATCAGCACCAGGCACCAAATCTGAATGACCCAACTGCCATCAATTGGTTATGTTCTTGTTAGATTACACTGCAGTATTGCATAACAAATGAACATGAATGTGAAAATGCATAGATAGCAAACTAGATCTTACTATAACAGTGTGAAGTCCAGCTACTTTTGCACTTGCAACATTTCTAACACTGTCATCAAAGAAAATCTGCAGAAGATAGGATAGAACTGTTATGAATTGATTCCCAGAGTCTTACAGAAAATAATATAAATAACCACATAACATAAGTAATAATCCTATGTCACTTTTAGGTAAGTGTTCAATCTTACTGTTTTCTTTGGATCCACATTAGCAATCCGAATAGCAGCTTCAAAGGCTTCCACAGAGGGTTTACAGAGGATATGAGTCTGGGAATTGAAACATCCATTCTCCGTTAAATCTGTGAGAACATTATCATCATTCGGTAAATCCATGCAATTGATTTGTTTGTGAGGATTAAGCGTTTCAAAGCATATGATGCCCTCAAAACAATCTTCCAAACCCATTCTGTTGAGAACTTTAACTGCATGTGCGTGATCTGCATTGGTGAATATCTGGAAATAACATTTTCAAGTCAGAGGATATTATAGAACGCTCTTCACTGAACAAATTTATAAGGTTTAACTTTGTTGTTGACATACTATTTTACGTTGAGGCATGGAAAGTAGAAGGTTCCTTAATACTGGATCAGGCTTCAGTTTCTCGTATGGTAACCTTCCATGAACGTAAGCATGAAACTCGTCATTGTCAAATTCATAGCCAAGGACCTGAGAGGAAACATAGTAGAAAAAGATTTCTCTTCAAACTGTATAAACTCACTGAGATCATATATAATTGACAGTGAATCGATTTCAGAAGTATGATGAAGAGAAAAATAAGAGCAGCACCAAATCTTCATACCTTCAATCCTGCCATAGTTGTTCCGTATTCTCTATACAAATCCAAGCACATTTTTGGCACTTCATCTTCTTCAATATGCAAGTGTTCTAACATATACTCTGCAAAAAAATAAAAGATTGGTTAACTCTAGTTCTTGTATGACATATGAGATTACCTGAACACCAGACTATGTAAGATTTTGTTATAACACTAGAATATGTACCTTGAATGTTCTTGCGACAAAACAAATTGAGACCTATGCTCAGCGGGTAGAGAGTGTCATCCATATCTGTGACCAACATTTGGAATTAGAAATTAGTTCCATCTTCTATTTCAGAGTGAAACACACCATTATTAACCTTCTTTTCCCCTTTTGAAACAGGCAAATTGAATTCTATATTTTCTTCAGTTTCAATGGACAATTTTCTAAGTTAAATAAAGAGGCAAAAAGGTTATTGAGTTGCACCAATCATACCAAAAAGCAAGCACTCGTACTTGACTCCAACAGTCCTGAGAGCAGAGTCCATCTTAGCTGAATTTCAAATCTGCAACAAACTTCAGTAATAGCAGCATAATGAGCACTATATTTGCACTTGATGATCTTACAAGAATATGAGCAACTGAAAAAAGTATGAAAGTTTAAGCAAGAGTACAAAAGTTTAAGCATTAACGCACCAAATTTGATCAGAAGAATAGTGCTCTCTATCTAGTGTATTAAAAACAATACACTTGTGATTAAGTAGATGAAAGGATTACAAACCCAAATCGTGAATTTATAGTTCGATACTCTCCACTTGAATCTGCTTGTTATTAAAAACAGCAAGTTAGTAAGTATTAGTCATTTCATGGGTTATGTAAAATAATCAATGCGTTGAAACATGCCTACCAATTCGAACCACATAAACAAAACCTATTTAAAATAAAATAATATCTAGACTTTATGAACATTAACATGAACAGAGATAAAAACAAATGCAATATGTGGCACGAAACTAAACGTAGCAGTACCTTTACCCAAAAGTAAACTAGAGTGTCCCAATGTAATACCTCTACTGCACGAAATGGTCGTTCGTGGCTTACAAAATCAATTCATATATGTACATGAATTTGTAGGAGGACCCCACCACTACGCATAATGTGCGAGGTGACAAACTATTTCTGAGGTGGTGAGCATCGTTATTTTTCAATTGTTAGACTTTCTCATCTATCTTTACTTTTTCAGTCACTTTCTGTGCCATAACTGCTCCATTTTTCATCAAGTATCTGGTTCAATCCTACAGTTAGGAGTTGATATTTGCATTTACTTAATCTCACTCCATGCGTGCTGACAGTGTTATCTCCGCATACTTTATTTGTAGAATTACACTTACTCAACTCTACAAAATCGATTTAAAAAATAAGATTTATCGTCACTAACTTGTATATTCGGACTTATGTCTTGTTGATAGAACTTTCAACATACTTCACTTGGAGAAAACTGATAAATTGGTTGGGATGTTGCTTGTGGGTGTGAGGTTTTCATACAAGGAAAATGTAGAGATTGGGTAGTAAAAGAAGAGTTTATTCGTTTAACTATGATGGAATATAACTATATATATATAAGTATCATTGGTGTGTATGATTATAAATAAAACACGTAGGACCATTAAAAAACTTACTATTTAATTTAATGTCCTTTGCGTAGAGAACAGAAGCCACCACCGTCCATGCATGTGACAATGTTAGGCTGGTAGTAGTAGAAGCCAAATCATCAGCACTAAAGAGGTGGTGGTTTATATTGCCACGGCAACATGGAATGGAGTAAATAAATCTCTCACGTTGGGCCCACACAATTTTAAACCTTTTCAGAATAATAACAAGTTTAATTGGTTAAGTTTCAGAAACTATATTTGTATTATCGTTATTTTACTTTTCGTTTTCAAACATTTCTAAAACTAATGAAAATAGTTTTTTAGATTTACTAGCATGTTGCATTTGTAAGTTATAAATAGATATGTGTTGAAATTATAATATATTAATGGAAACAACTTTCATGTTATAATACACTAGAGAGTATACTAAGAAAGACTTAGATGAAGAGTGTGTGAATTGTTAATCAATGGTATGCTAGATGAGATAATGATAGTTTTGTTTGTGGATATTGTGTTAGTGAGTGTGTTTATATACAATTCAACCTTACAATATAAGGTGTGACCAGGCTTGAACTTCACTTATATATTATAATGTGAGATTTCAACACATTTTTTATATATTATAAAGTGAGATTTCAACACATTACATTGGGAAATGAACATTTTAAGTGTAATATTAGATATTTTTCCATAATCTAACACGTATTGGATAACAAAATGGTAAAAATGGTAATGATTTCAAAGAATTAGAATATATTTTAAATACCTTTAATATCATCATGTAAATAGATTTATGTTTAATTCAATATCACGATATCGGTTTATAAGGTAAAATTTTCAATTATAAAGTGTAAATTTATTTTATTTCTAATATTGTAAAGAGAAAAACAATTATAAACAAGGAAGACTAATTTTTTTGTTACCAACAATAAAAAATATATAAAATAGAAAAACATTTGAGTTGCTCCAACCCTTTACACAGTTAAAAAACATAAAAAAAAAAATAATAGAAAAAAATTGGGTAGGAAACACTCATGTTCTCAAAGATATTACATAGCACAAGTGCTTAACCATATTCTAGGAAGAAGGTATAAAGATAACAAATAAAGAAAGGATGAGTATAATTCTAAAATCATGGTTTAACTTGCATAAGCTACCCATAAAAACATTGTCTCTTTCATTTTTCTTTGTGAAGTTTTCCCCTTTCCTTATAAAAATTGTGTCACTAATCACTGGTTGTCAAATTTGTATATGTGCAAGGAACATATCTTTAGGCTATAGAGCTTGAGTCTAGAAAAACATTAAATAACTAAGATTTAAAGTATTGTTTTTGGAGATACCACATGCCAAGGTTGTTATCACTCTACAGTCTAGACCACGTTAGAGTATAAGAGTAGCAAGATTAAAACTTTCTTATAATTGAGACATCATGCTTTACCCAAACCAACTACTAAGCATATGATGTGGATGTAAATCCAAAACTCATAGAACCGATATCAGAAGGAAAGGCCAAATAACTCAAAAAAGAAGTTTAGGGGTTTACTAAATAACAAAACACTTAAAGAATTTAATTAGTTGAGCATGTGAAGGTTTTAAATATGAAGATGGGAAAGTATGAGGCAAAATGGCCCAAAGAAGGGACAAGTTCCACTTCAATGAGTGGGCTAAGGTGAGCAACATATGTAACATCACATGTGAAATGTTTAATATAAATAAATTGACAATGTTTGAAAATATTATATGCAATGGAGATGTCAAATGGAGGTTATTAGGATTAAGATGTACTCATTTATATAGCTATTTTTTCTAAAACTTTAACAAAAAAAAAAAAGCACATATAATATATGTATTTATGCAAAATATCTTTTTCAAATATATGAAACCGCATTATTTTAATATAAGTAGAAACAAAACAATTTTTAATCTCTAAAAAGAATATAATATTTTTCCCGATAATATAATGTCGCACTTTCTTAGAAATATTGTTTGTTTAAGAAGAAAATAATAATTTGAAGACGGCTTTTAGGTTTTCTCCTCTCTTCTTTTTCTAATCACATACATAAATGGTCTTCCCTATTCATCTTTTGTTTCTAATTCTTTCTCTTGATTTTCATACATGTATGAAGGTATACTATTAATTATGGATTTAAATTAAAACAAAATATAAAAAAATATTAGATGCATTGACTTTAATTAGATTTTGAATAGAAATCATATTCACCGTTATCACGTTGTTTGTAAATATTTACATTTTGGACAAAACTATCTAAATAATTCTTCAACAAAAGTTCCTTCTCAAGTTCTGAAATATTGATTTAGAGTTTGTATAACAAATTTATACTCTGTAGGTTGTTAAAGTTAGAAGTCAACAAAATGTAAAAATGAGAGTACTAATATTACACTTTTCATCTTCTCTGTGAAGAATATTATTCCAATATCCATAACCACGTATTTCTCTGTACTATGTATAGGAGCAAGAGATAGATAAGAAGATTTACTACACCATCTTGACTCTTGAGTCATATATTGTATATAGTTATTACTTCAAAATATTCCTTTACCAACAATGAATGAATGACTCTTGAGTCATTACTTTGGATTATATGATCAGTTCCTTTCTTTGCACCCCCTGTAAAAAAAAAAAATGAATGAAAAAGGGAACTCAGTATTGCTTAATATATGAATCATGCAAGCCTTCTGATAAATGATAACCAAGCGAAAGGTATGTGTTAGTAACCAGGTACCAGTAAGAGACATGAAGCTGTTAGTGGCATATGGTTCAAGTTTGAATCTAAAGATGCAAATCTGTACATCATGTTTATGACAGACATATTAAAGGCAGGTGGGAATGATGCGAGAGAGAAGGAAATTATCATAGAGGAACCTCACCATTCCACTTGTTTAACATTTTTCTTCCTAGTAAAAAGTTTAGGATGAAGGAACATTTCTCAAAATGCATTTACTTTTATATTTGTAGTATTCTCATCATAAATCATGGGACCTTTTTTATATTCAATTTGAGAAAAAATATTAACGTCACACACAACAAAGAAAGATAAAAATGTGTGTAATAAGTTATGAGGTTGATTGTCTGGAGAACTGATAAAATTAAAATTGGACTCTTATAACTCAATTCCAAATTGTTCTCACAAAGGGAAATATCATTTTATGTAAAATTCATATATATATATATATATATATATATATATATATATATTATTGTATTTAGGAATGACAAATAAATATTTTTTCACTTTATATGGATATGAGTATTTCTTTTAATTGTTTGACTTATCACAAAATTCATTCACATCTTTAAGATATCATAACATTTGTGCAATTATATTCAAATTATGTATATTTATTAAATATTTTTTATTTATCACATTTGAATATTTATACTCTCTTTTAATATTTTTATCATTGTATATTTTTGCACATGACAATGTTCAAAACTATCATTTACTAGTTAATATAAAAAAGCTTATATTATTTATTATATTATTATTAATTTTTGTTTCATTTAAATAACTTTTATGTTCTAATTTTATTTATCTCCGTTCAACTAGGTTCATATTTGAGAAGTTTTCTTAAATCTTTAATGGTTTTTTCATTTTATCATACCCTTAGTTATAAATTTATTTTTCTTGATACGATTTCATTCAACAGTCTATTAAATTGTTTCCATTTGATCATTTCTTTAATATTTTTATTTGTTATTTATTTTTATCATGTAAAATAATATTTTGATATTTTTATACACTTATTTTTATTTTTTAATTCATTATCATATGTGTAAATTTATCACTATAATTGTATAAATAAATTTTATTTACTATAATATAATAATTTAATAATATAATTGCCTTGAATATTTTTTTATCACCATTCAAACATATGTTGAGATTCAAAAGAAGAAAGATGTTTGTTAAATTTCAATTATTATTGGTTAAAATCTTTATTCTTTATGTGGTTTTGATCAAGTGATGTATTATAATTTGTGTAATGTACAAAAAAAGAAGAAGATTTAATTAGAATTTCAAAAATTGAAGTAAATATACATTTAAAATATTTTTAATTTAAATATTTTTTTCATTTATATTTTTTTAAAAATATTTAAAAATTTTATCAACTAGGTAAAATTAACCTTCACAAATCTAATAATTATTTTGGCTCTCATGAAAGTTTATTTTGTATTTTAATTTGAAATTTATACAATTATAATATAATTTCTTCCTAAATATGTGATATTGAAGGAACAAAAATACAATCTGTTCCTGCAGAGAACAAACAAGAGGTTAGGCACAAGCGTCACCTTACCATGTAGTCCGCTATCTCTTCAGTTGGCCTCTTCCCAGTCGATACATGTCAACTTGAACCCAGGAGGGGTTAACTGGAGAAGAATCTCCGAAGCTCAAGTAAGTCAAAGCTCTCAGAGAGTCAAATCAGTGATTAATGAATGCGTACCTTTGAATGATGGGGTCCACATGTATTTATAGAACATTAATGACGTTTGACTATTTCATGGGCTAGGTCTTGACCTGGGCTCTAGTTTGGGCCATGAGTGGGCCTGGGCCCCAACCCAGGCCCTTGAGACCTATTGAATGCGAGGGTTTCGATTTTCGCTTAAGTTTATTGGAGTAGTCGGCCTGGGCTTTAACCTTACCAGATGTGCTCGAGTAGTCGGTCTCGACCGA
>Ga0214545_1012347_pt1 | contig 11227 bp, 7 predicted proteins | sample CNSS4metaG_FD_160064 | JGI IMG/M metagenome (GOLD analysis project Ga0214545, IMG submission 160064) | Root nodule microbial communities from cowpea collected in UCLA plant growth center, Los Angeles, California, USA - CNSS4 | ecosystem: Host-associated > Plants > Roots > Nodule | place: USA...
TATATATATATAATCAAATAAATCACAACAACAAAAGGCCACCTTTAAGCCACCATTACTTTAAGGAAAACGTTGTTGCAATTTGTCAACTCAATTACAACAACAAAACGGAAAAAACAATGTCACTTTAATTATTAACCAAAGTCAAAATTTCATTTCTAAAGTAATTAAAAACTAAACCCAAAATTTTGAAAAGAAAAACAACTTGATACGATCCTTACCGAAAAAGATGATGATGATCTATTCTAAATTTGAATATCTTCTGTAAAGAACAATTAAAATAAAAGTAAAGAACGCGGAATAAGACATAAATGGAATGCGCCATAATCTAGCAAATTGATAAGCAAAGAAAGATTAGTCACAAAGAGGTCCTTCTTTTATAATAACCCAATCAAAAGAGTAGACGCCACAATCAACGATAGATAATTCAAGACGGCCACAATCCAATCCAGGATTGATAAGTCAAGACGCCATGATCGAGATCAATAAGTCTGACGATGGTTCACCACAAAGATCTTTGTCTTTAATAAGAACCTAATAATATTGACGCCACAAAGAATTCAGTCTTTGATAAGTCAAGGAGGATTCGCCACAAAAAATCCTATCTTTAATAAAAACCTTAAGGCCTAAGCCAAGAACCAAGAAAATCATCTCTTTAATGAACTAATTTTATTAATGACTAAAAGTGATTACAATTGTTGTAGACCTTGATATTTATAGGCCTTAAAAGATAAAAGATAAAAGATAATGGAATAAAATATCAAAAGATATATATTCACAATATCAAAAGATATCCAAATATCAAAAGATATTCAAAAGATATCCAAAATATCAAAACATATCCAAAAATATCCAAAGATATCAAAATATTACAAAAAATAGGCCCACCTATAAAGGCTCAACAACTAACTTAAAAAATAAAACAGTATTAAAAGTGATGCTAAAAAATGGGTCCAACCATAAAGGTCCAACTATTTGTGTTAAAAGTGAACTATAAGCCATGATCTTAATGTTCCGGGGATTTTCAACTTCTTATATCATCTTAAGTCTTAAAGAACAAGAATATAAAAGAAAATGGAATAAAATAGAAAAAAGATGAAGAGAATGGAAGGGGATAAGGAATGGAATGAGGCAAACCACTTGGGAAACTAGGCAACAAAAGATAAGTGGTGGTTGTCGCCACTAGAACCAAGGTTCAAGATAAGACCAAGAGTAAACACTCTCATAATAACAAAACTCCCAAATGCACACAAAGGTTTCTCTCAAATTCAATCTTAATTAACCCCTTTACATGTAGTCTATAGGTTCTCCTAAATAGACATGGGTAGGGACATCTTTATAATTACAAAATGTTACGTTCTAGAAACTAAGGCAACTTAGGCAACTCATTCTCTCTTCCTTTCTCCAAGAGTGCCCAAACCATCTAGAAGGTCAACCAAGCTCTTCTCCTTTTCAAATGCAGCCTTACATGTTGGGCCAAGCTCCAATACCTTTCTTGATCCATCTAGGTGTGCCCCTTAGCAAACTAAGGATGTCAAAGAGCTGTCTTATAAAAACAAAGGAGTAATTCATAAGTCTAGGATTTATTATAAAACAAGAAGAAGAAAAACTAAACCAAATGAAAGAAAGTAAAGAAACTTCCCTTCTAAAAAAACAAGCTTATTTTCCTTAAGCATATGTCTCCATGCTTGGTTACGGTTAGGGGTTCATCAATTTTCACTTGGGCTTTGACATTGCTTATGCTTGTTGCACCCATGGCTTTACAACCTTAAACCTCCCCTTTTATTCTTTTTGTTTCTAGGTTATCTTAGTTCATGCACCCTTGTTTTACTTTCCCCCAATCCGTATTTGTTCTTGGGCTTTAATTTTGTGCACACTTATTGCTATCATGCACCCTGTTTTCCTTTATTTCTTTTTGTATTTTTTTACTCTGTGCAAACACCCACATTTTACTAGTTAAAGCCTCACACTCTTGACAATCTATTTACTTTTTTCATCCCATGTTTTCATAACACTTATTTTATTATTGATACTTGGCTTAAATACCTTTTTGGTCCTAATTTTCGTGAGCTTTGTTTCGTTTGGTCCTCATTTTTTTGAAATGTTCAAAATGGTCCTAATTTTTGTAATTTGTGGTCAATTTGGTCCTTTTTGCAGATACTGTTTAAATCGTTAACGGAAGGTGAACAGTAACTACCATGTGTCATTCTATGGTTTTTTTAATTTTTTTTAATTTTTTTAATTTTAAAAATGTTGTCCACATGTCAAGTCAACATTGTGACACGTGGCAGCATCTTGTGGCTTATATGCAATTTGGTTCCAATTTTCGTTAATTTTGTTTAATTTAGTCCTAATTTTTGTTAATTTTGTTCAAATCAGTCCCAATTTTGCTCCTCTCCAAATTTACCAAATTTAATTTCTATATAAATGTTGTACTGAATTATTTAAAAAATAATGAAGAATTTTCATTCTAATTTTAAAAACAAAGAAGAATTTTTCTCTAATTTTAAACTAACTTTAACCCTATTTTTTACATGTACCAAAAATCAAACATATATAATAGTTTCCCTCCAAAAATATAGTTAGGTTTCATATAAAAATAATGAAAGAAATATTTAAAATAAATGTGAATTTTAATAAAAATAAAATTTTCAATATAACATTTATATAAAAAATAAATTTGGTCACTTTGGATAGAGACAAAATTGGGACTGAATTGAACAAAAATAACAAAAATTGAGACTAAATTAAACAAAATTAACAAAAATTGGGACCAAATTGAGTATAAGCCACGAGATACTGCCACATGTCACAATGTTGACTTGACATGTGGACAACATTTTTAAAATTAAAAAATTTTTAAAAAAAATTAAAAAACCACAGAGTGATACATGGCAATTACTATTCACCTTCCGTTAACGATTTAGACGCCATATGCAAAAAGGACCAAATTGACAACAAATTACAAAAATTAGGAGCATTTTAAACATTTCGAAAAAATGAGGACCAAACAAAACAAAACTCACGAAAATTGGGACCAAAAAGGTATTTAAGCCTTGATACTTTAAGTAACTTTAGATTTGGTTATTTAATTTTAACATTTTCAATCACTTCAAATGCACTTCTAATTTAGTTGTCTTAAAATTACTTGAAATCCTTTTATATGTAATTTTGTGTCGTTTACTTTTAATATTTTGAAAACCACTTTGAATGCACTTCTAATTTAGGTTTTTAATATTTTAAACCATTTTGATGCACTTCTAATTTGGTTATTTTGAATATTTTAAACCACCTTTGATACACCTCTAAATTGGTTATTTGAAAATTATTGAAAATTAAAAAAAAATGTTAAAGTGTTTCTACTCACAAATGTTTTATCCAAGACAACTATGTAACCTTGATTTCTCATTTTGAATGAGAATGAGAATACGTAGGACCACAATCAATCATTGTCGGACCCAAAAAAATCAAAAAAATATTTTTGTTTCTTTTATACATTCTCTTATTATTTTCGGTAAAAAAATAAACATTTTAAAAAAATCGCATACTTTTCCATGTTTAATTAAATGTGTGCCACCTTGGAGCGGGTGTTGGTGGTACTGATACCTTCTTACACGTAATCCACTCTGAAACTCAAAATCCAATTTTGCGGATCATGTGTTATTTTATGGTTTTTCCGTGATTGTCCAAAATAAGTTAGGGTAGTAACTCTAAAATATGTTTCTCGACTGTTTATATTCTTTTGTCGTTATTCCATCATGATTTAAGTTACGACACTTCGACTTGCCTTAGAAATTGATTTTAGACGGGTTGTCTTCAGATGTTAAGCTTTAGAAAACTGACATTCAATTATATTTTGTTTCTTGTTTATGCTTTAAACTTTCAGAATTCGTTGATCATCTACTTTTTTGGTTGCAAGAATGCTTTTCACCTTTGTATTGGTTCCAACGTACGTTATATATACATATATATATATATATATATATACATATATATATATATATATATATATATATATATATATATATATATATATATATATATATATATATATATTTATATATATATATATATATATATATATATATATATATATATATATATATATATATATATATATATATATATATATATATATACATATATATATATATATATATATATGTTATAAAATAATTGAGAGAAAGAAAATAAAGAATAGAGATTGATTTTCTGTGTGTCATTTATCAATAGGAGAAGTCCCTATTTATAGATACAAAAGGCAACCCAAGGGATACAACTTAATGGTTACAATACTAATGATAACATCAATAGCAATCAATCATAGGTAACTGCTAGCAACTCAATGGACATCCATAAATTTTATAACGCTCCCCCTTGGGTGTCCATTGATAAGAGAACATGCCTCGTTAAAACCTTGCTAGGAAAAACCCTTTGGGATAAAAACCTAGTCAAGGAAAAAGAGGACATCATTCTTCATTCTTTGATATAATATTATTCATCACATCTTCTATTTCTCCCTTTCATATAAACTTACATCTTTAAGATGACGAGTCCAATCTTGTGAACCAATTGCTCAAAGATTCTCCTTGGCAAAGACTTTGTAAATAAATCTTTAATATATCCTTCTTTCAATTGAGCAATACATATACTGTTGTTTTCATATGTGGTTGTTGATTCCATTTTTCCTCATGTAATGCTAAAACTTAAAGTTGCATGATTTGACGATGTTGTTATTATGGTTTGTTTCACTGACCGCCATCAAATCGTTGTGTCACCACATGTGAAGAAATATTTTGTTTGTGATCAACCATTGTGAGGATCAGATAAATAACTTGCATCTACATAACTCTTTTGATTTTGAATCAGTTGGATAAAAATAAGCCTGTATTTAAAGTACCCTTAAGGTAACGAAATATATGTTTTACACTAATTCAAAAATCATATAACTTGTCCATATAGAACCTTTTAAGCACCTTCATTATATAAACTTCTTGATGTACAAAAACACTTGTATTTAAATACTCATTTTGTAATCTTAACAAATCTTTGTACTTCCAAGATCTTTCATCTCAAATTCTTTCTTTAAGCAATAATTGCTTTTGTGTACTCATTAGGAGTTTCAACAATGTTTATGTTATATGCATAAACACCAATTATGACAAATTCATTTTTTGATATTTTCACAAAAATACAACGATTAGTACCTTTCTTTTAACAAGTACTTACAAGGACAACTATACATCTTGATTGCTTTAATCCATAAAAGGGACTTGTTCAACTTTATTGAATCATCCCCTTTAGAATTTGCATTGTTGGGTAAATTAAATCCTTCAGGGATTTTCATATAATTATCATCTTTATAATATTGTTTTGTGCAAAAATCCACTTTTACTCAATGAGTTTTACACCTTCAAATGTGCGGACTACAGGTCCAAAAACCTTTTTGTTTAACAAGCAAATCTAATTTTGCTTATGTTCCCAAGCGTTACCTTACCTCAATCCGTAATCTCCTCAGTAGGGTTCCTCCCAGCTGCCATATGCCATCTGTGGGTATCTCGATTTGGACTGGTTTGGACTCGAGAGGGGTTACCTGCGGAAGAGACTCCGATGCTCAAGTCAGCAAAAAACTCTTAGAAAGTCAAATCTCGTAATTAAGGGAGTAATAAATGCGTACCTTTAATTGCTGGGGGTCCATGCATATTTATAAATTATTAATTATGTCTGGCCACGTCATGGGCTGGGCTTCTGTTTGGGCCTTAGGTGGGCCTAGGCCTTAGTCCAGGCCACTTAGCACGACTATCGCGTGCCTTAAGGGTTTTTTTGGTAACGCTATGCTAAGTTGTCGTTTAGTTTCTTTAAGATACCGGCTTAGGTCGGCTACTTCTTTAGTGGCCTAGACCGGTTGCTCTTATAGCGGTTTAGGCTGGTTACTTTCATTTGCTTGACATATGTATGGTGATTATTTGCGTCCTTGGCAACTATGTGGACGAGTCTTATGGCTATAGTCGGAGTAAGCTGCCTAGGTGTAGTACACGAGTCCCCCAGCCTTTGTCGATGTATCTATAGTGGCAAAGGATGAGATGAGAAGTGTTGGTGTGTTTAGTCCAGTTGCCTAGGTGTAGTATTTGCTGAGCCGCCTAGGTGCAGTACAACAGTCCCCCAGCCTTTAAATGTGATAAACAATGTTAAAGCTTAAAATGTGAAGAGGTTGGTGGCAGGTGAAAGGGTGGTAGATGTTAGAGGTCTGATCCAAAGGGGTTTTGCGTTGTCATTTTTGAGGTTTGTGATCTTTGGTGTGCATTGTGACGCTTCATATGGGTTGTGACCTTTTGCGGGAAGGAGTTGTGTCGTTTGGAATTATTGCTTATAAATGAGGGTTGCATGGAGAGTTTTTTTTGTTGGCTCATTTGTAAGAATTCTGAAATCAGAGATCTGCATGCGTTAGAGTTGTCCGATTAGTTCCTTGTACCTGCCTACATCTTTTTTTTCTCAAAAGGCATGTCTAGTACTAGTGATAGTGTGTCGTTGTCATCATCGAGTAGTGGGAGTATGCGGTCTAAAGAGGATATAGGTAGACGTCCTAAGGAGGGGAATGTTAGTCTGTGGAGACGATAACTAAAGTGAGGGAAGGCCCTCCCAAGAAGATAGTGGAGAGTAGTTGGCTACCGAAGGTAGGTTACGATATGATTGCGGCTGATGTTCGAAACCAGTCGTCGTTGTTCCGATGGTCTAGGCTACTAAACTCATGGTTGAATTGTACTCCTGTCATAGCGAGGGACGTTGACCATGATGTAGTATCGTTGAAGCGGGTGAGTGTTGTTGAGCGCGTTTGTCATGGGCAAGAAGGCGTTGTCGACAAGTTCTTCTACATGTACATATGTCATTTTTCATAACTACATTTGAGGTTGTCGCTAGACGATTTCGCTATGGGGGTGCTCCTCCTATTAAACGTAGCACCTACCCAACTACATTCGAACAATTGGGCGTATCTGCAGGCCTTCCATGTCCTTTCTCAGTCATTGTATCCACAACCTTCTCCCCATGCGTTTTTATACTTCTGTGACACAAGGCCACGACAACCGACAACATGGCTATCTTTGGTGAGCAGGCCAAGTATAAGCAGGCTGGATGCGTTTACTCAATCGTTCCAACACTTCAAGGATGGGTTTTTCAAAGTGGTGGTGAAGGAGGGAGTGAGGTCGTATTTCTTCAACAAGGATGGGAGTACTAAATTTCCTTTTAGTTGGACGGGTAACCCTTGGCGATATAAGGACATGAATGCTAATGAGTTGTCGGCAGCAAATAGGGAGGTGGTAGAGGTGCTGATGAAGTTTAGAGATAGATTGCCCACTAAGGGCTTAGTTAGGGTTTATAATTTGGTTCATTCAATTATTGATATTGAAGATATATGTTTATGATTTCAAATGTTTCAATGTGTCTAAGTTAACTAATCGACATTTTTTGTGTACAATGCAAGACATATGGCTCAAGTTGGGAAGAAAAATCTGACCCTTTTCCAAGCACTATGGAAGGAAAAGACGTATAAGGCGAAAGCTGTCGAGAACACTGAAGTTCCAAATTTACAAGATTCATTGGTGGAGGTATATGTGCATGGCGGCACAAAGAGGAAAGCTGAATTGCCGGCTAGGCCTGACAGAGGCAAAGATGTTAAGAAAGTGAGGGTCGCTTTGCTAGGGCAGGGGTCGTCCAGTGGTGCGAAAGGGCCGGAAGCTGGTTTGATTGAGTTGCCAGACGACTGTTAGGAAGGATATTGAGATCACCATGCCGGAGATGCTGATTAATTCAATTGATAGCATGGAGCCGGACCATCTGTTGAGGACGATGGTGGAGTTTAGCAGCAAGGCGCTAATATTGGGGCGTCGAGTTGGGTCGTTGTACTGAAGAGAGTTGAAGGAAGGGAACCATGACAAGTTGGAGGAACATCAAGGTAAGGTTGATAAGTTTGCGGAAGAAAAGGCTGCGTGGGAGAAGGATAGGGAAGAGTGGAAGGAGGAGAAAAAGAGGTTGGGGACCTGGAAGGTTCACTGCTTGGACTCAGAGGAGAAATTTAAAGGGAAGATTACTAACCTTGAGGCGGATTATGATGAGTTGAACGAAAAACATGAAGGGTTAGAAGTCGAGCTCGAGGACCTGAAAAGCTGCATCATCCAAGAGCATATAAATGGCTTTCAGAAAGGGGTGAGGCAGGTAGCCTTTTTTCTGTATGGATGTAGATGTGGCCGATCCGAGGTTTGATGTGAACAAAGATGTGGTGGACGGCTAGCTCATCAATGAGGCCGAGAGCAGCCTTGAGGAGGAGGTAGAGAAGACCATGGCGGATGAGGACATGAACGCGAAAGCGACCATGGAGGGTGATGACAACAAAGCGACTTAGGATGTAGTTTTATGATTTCTATTCACAATGAATCCCAAGTCTGTAATAACCCGTACAATATTTTTCATTGCTTTTTAATATGATGCATATTATGGATATATTTGTTTTATGGTTGTTGACGATAGCATACGTGATAGGAATGCGCTTGTTGGGTAATATTGTTATGTATGCTATATGTTATGTTTTATGCCTATTTACCTGAATAAGTATTACTAGCGTTTGTTGGTTAATGAGAGTACTCGACCCGAGCTGCTTACGTATGGCGAGGGTGATGAACTTAAAACGATTTAAAATTAAGTTAAGGGTCCACGACCTAGGATGTTTACTTATGGTAAGGGTAAGGAACTTAATCGATTTAAGATTAAGTTAAGGGTGTTCGGCCCACGCCGCTTACTTGTGGTAAGGGTGGGGAACTTGATAGATTTAAAATTAAGTTAAGGGTGTTCGACCCAAGCCGCTTACTTGTGGTAAGGGTAGGGACCTTAATCGATTTAAAATTAAGTTAAGGGTGTTCGACCCAGGATGCTTACTTATGGTAAGGGTGGGGAACTTAATCGATTTAAAATTGAATTAAGGGTGTTCAACCCAAGCCGCTTACTCTTGGTACGGGTGGGGAACTTGATCGATTTAAAATTAACTTAAGGGTGTTCGACCTAAGGCGCTTACTTGTGGTAAGGGTCGGGAACTTAATCGATTTAAAATTAAGTTAAGGGTGTTCGACCCAGGCCGCTTACTTGTGGTAAGGGTGGGGAACTTAATCGATTTAAAATTAAGTTAAGGGTGTTCGACCCAGGCCGCTTACTTGTGGTAAGGGTCGGGAACTTAATCGATTTAAAATTAAGTTAAGGGTGTTTGACCCAGGCCGCTTACTTCTAGTAAGGGTGGGGAACTTTATTTATTTAAAATTAAGTTAAGGGTGTTAGACCCAGGCCGCTTAATTATGGTAACGGTGGGGAACTTGATCAATTTAAAATTAAGTTAAGGGTGTTCGACCCAGGCCGCTTACTTGTGGTAAGGGCGGGGAACTTGATCGATTTAAAATTAAGTTAAGGGTGTTCGACACATGCCGCTTACTTGTGGTAAGGGTGAGGAACTTAATCGACTTAAAATTAATTTAAGGATGTTCGACCCAGGCTGCTTACTTGGGTGAGGGTGGGGAACTTAATCGATTTAAAATTAAGTTAAGGGTGTTCGACCCAGGCCGATTACTTGTGGTAAGTGTGGGGAACTTGATTGATTTAAAATTAAGTTAAGGGTGTTCGACCCAAGCCGCTTACTTGTAGTAAGGGTGGGGAACTTAATCGATTTAAAATTGAAGTACAAGGAGTAGACGTGAGGTTAACAACCCTTTGTTTGATTCATGAAGTTCGGGTGCCTCGTTAAAACTCCCTGGCCAAAACCCTCTTTAGGGAAAAAAGACCAAGTGAGGAAAAAGAGTACACCTAAGGTTACAAGTATTCAGTACAAGAGATGTTTTAACTGAAATAAAACTTGTGATGGGACACGTTCCATGTATTTGGTATCTCTTCGCCTGATAATTGTTCAAGCTTATACGCTCCTCCTCCGGCATCTTCGCGTATTCGGTACGGGTCGTCCCAATTGGCGGAGAACTTGCCATCCTTCTTTCTTACGCTGCTGGCCATTCTCCAAACTAAGTCTCCCTTCCTGAACGATCTTGGGCATAAGTTCGCATTATACTTTCCGGTCGCTCTCTGTTTGGCAACTAAGTTGCGTATCTAGGCCTTTTCTCTTAATTCAGATAGGAGGTCGAGGTGGGTGCTCATGTGTTGGTGATTTTGAATTGGGTCGTACAGTTCTCGGCGCAGGGATGGTTCGCCAATTTTGACTGGTATCATGGCGTCTGCACCGTATACTAGGCTGAATGGAGATTCATTTATTGCTGATTGAGGGGTACACTTGTAGGCCCACAACACTTCCACTAATTCTTCTAGCCATCGGCCCTTGGTGTTGTCCAACCGTTTGCGCAGTTTTACTAGTATGACTTTGTTTGCTGCCTCGGCCTGTCCATTGGTTTGTGGGTGTTCAACAGAGTTGGTTACATGTTTGATGCCTAGGCTGGTATAGAATTTAGCGAGTTCTTTGTCTATGAATTGTCGGCCATTGTCGGTGATGGTCGTATGTGGAATGCCATATCGGCATATAATATCTTTCTAGACGAATTGTTGGACCTGTTAGGTTGTAATGGTGGCTAATGGCTTGGCCTCTATCCACTTGGTGAAGTAGTCGATGGCTACTATAAGGAATTTTACTTAGCCTTTCCCTGGGAAAAAGGGTCGAGAATGTTCATTCCCCACTTTACGAAGGGCCACAGGGTAAGTATAAAATGGAGCTATTCTTGTTTTTGATGGATGAGGTTACCATGTTTCTGGCAGGGTATACATTTTTTGACAAAAGTGTGGCAATCGGCCTCCATGGTCGGCTAGAAGTAGCCCGCGCGGAGGATTCTCGTAGTCATGGTGCATGCGCCGGAGTGATAGCCGCATATGCCTTTGTGTAACTCTTTAATGATGTACTGGGCTTGTTCGATCGTGACACATTTGAGAAGCGGCTGGCCATATCCTCACTTGTATAAGTCATCACCTATCATTGTGTACCTGGCGGCTTTAGCAAGCCAACTTTTGTTGGCGTCAGGTAGGGATGTCAAAAAAATCCGTACCCGCGGGTATCCGCGGATAAAACCCGCAACGGGTAGGAAATGGATATTAAAAATGGATACCCGCTACCCGCGGGTATGGGTATTTTTGATACCCGCATGTTAACGGGGCGGGTACGGGTATCATAGTATCCGTACCCGTGGATACCCGTACC
>Ga0214545_1012352_pt1 | contig 11218 bp, 5 predicted proteins | sample CNSS4metaG_FD_160064 | JGI IMG/M metagenome (GOLD analysis project Ga0214545, IMG submission 160064) | Root nodule microbial communities from cowpea collected in UCLA plant growth center, Los Angeles, California, USA - CNSS4 | ecosystem: Host-associated > Plants > Roots > Nodule | place: USA...
TGACACCGTACCAGTTGCAGTGATTGGAGTTTGTGGACCAGGCAGAGAGAGCATTTTTAGGGTCAGTGACTTGAGATTTGAAAGAAAGAAGGGCTTCTCTGTCTGTGTTACTGTCACATAGGATGGCATGAAAATGATGAAATAGGAAACAAGAGAAGAAGAGAAGTGGGACGTAGATCATCATGAAAGTTGGCTTACATGTTCATTTGCATGGAAGGCAAGTATTTATTTATAGCCCAAATCCTTGTTGGGATCTTTAATGCAAGTCAAAAGTCGTTGCTTTGAACCAGTCATACTAAGGGTTTTGGAGTGGCAAAAGGATGAACTCAATGAGTGAACCATAGAATATGATGAGTGAAAAAAAGAAAAAAGTGTAACTTAATGAGCATGCATATTATGACTAAATGTTTAAATGGTTCAGTGCCACTTAAGGCTCTCCATGGAACCACCCATGGTAGCTGCTGTTGACTAATATTTTCAGTTAATAGCAGTTGGCTGTAAAAACAGTTCGTGAGAAATTATATATTTTTTATCTATTTATTTATTATATGAATTAAATATGTATTGGATTCATAGATTGTTATATTGAAAAAATTGTATAATGTATTTCTGTTCATCTTTTTTTGTAAAAGTCATCTAAAATATTTATATAAATTTTATGAACTAGATGAAATAACTACATATTTATATAATAAATATAATATAATATTTTCATGATAAATTTTACAATAAACTACAATATAATATTTATACATAAATGAAATAAATATATATTTACTTTATAAAACTGAACATAATTTTTAAAAATAATTTAAAAACTGAAAACATATTTATCTCTTTACTCATTTATTTCATTATTTTAATACTCAGCTAATATTCCAATTAATACGTTGCTCTCAGCAATCATTTGACTTTATTTTATTGATGAGTTGCGTGTTGACATTTCAATTATGAAACTTGCGGTTCTTCGAAACTTTGTAATCCAAACAGTTTTATGTTTCCAGACGCGGTTGAGAGAAAGAATTTGTACTGCCACACTACCCGCAATCTTCGGTTTTGAAAAGGATGTATAATTAAATATTAAATCTTTTTCACCATATATATAATGTTATATCACCATTATTTTTAATTATAAATCAATATATATATATATATATATATATATATATATATATATATATATATATATATATATATATTGACAATAATCTCTTGTCTATTGCTATCTCTCGGTGAATGATGATACCAAGGGTTTTTGGCTATTGCTAAATCAAGTTCTTTTGTTTTTTATTTTCTCTTGCAGTTTGGTTAGGGTTTGTTAAGGCTGCATCGTTGGTTTTTGGATTGGAAGTAAATAATAGGGCTTGATCTTTTCCATCCATAGATTTTTTTTATCGATGGAACATGATTAATAATTTCAGGTTAATGTAGATTTTGTTTATGTTGTTAGTGGGGTTGGGTAAAACAAACTAAACTTAACTTAACTAATAAAAACGAAGTAAAAAATAGTTTGTTTGAACTGAACCGAAAAACAATTCAAACGAATTGAATCAAACTATTTTTTTTTTAATAAATTGCACTGTACTATAACATAAACTTAACTGAATTGCCATAAACTGATCTGTTTTTCGAATTGTATTAGTTTTGAACTGAATTGAACTATTTTTGAACTGAACTACTTTTAAACCAAATTACACTAATTTTGATCTAACTGCACCATTTTTTAACTAAATTGCATTGATTTTGAACCGAATTACATTATTTTTTAATCGAATTGTATTATTTTTAAACCTAATTGCACTAATTTTGAACTAATTGCACTATTTTTTAACCGAATTGTATTCTTTTTTAACCTAATTGCATTGATTTTAAAACAAACTACAAGATCCTACTGAACATGAGTAAGTTTTGTATTTCAAGAATCATATTAAAGACAAACAAGATCATCCATTTATCAACAAAACCACATCACATGCATGATATTTCATTCAAAAATACATCTTAATACATATATAGGTTTTTCCGTAGGTTCTCCCATAAACAACGTCAACATACTCAATACTAATATATCTTCAATCATCCAAATTAATAACACTTAGATCCCATTTCATCATTTTTTAAAACTTAAAATAAACTTAAAAAATCAATAAAAAGTATATAAGTTTTCATATAAACTTTAATTTTTTTAGTTTTTTTTTTTCTTTTCATTGAAAAATTATTTAATTATAATATTTTATATAATCGGTACCAATATAAAAAAACACAATAACATATCACCATTGTATATTTTTTATAATAAAAAATATTTAATTTTAAATTGAAAATAATGGGCATATTGTGGAAGATTACAAATCTTGAATTCTTATATTAGTGATACTTCTTTTTTATCATATAATAAATAGACACATTATCAATAAAACGTGGGTTCAATCTACTTAAAGACTAATATCACTTTTAAATCAAAACTTTAATAGATTTATTGTTCAAGTATCTCGTTTATATTTATTATAGAACTTACATTTAAAGAACATACACACTAGTGCAGAATCGTGTTTTTACATCGCCTTATAAGCCTCGGTTATTGCGGAACCAAAGCCTATAAGGACGCGGTGACATTTTTGAAAATTTTCGAACTCTTTTGCCTCGGGTCCCAATCCAACCGAAGCCTATAAGGGCTTTTATGCTTCGGTTATCACTCAACCGAGGCCTATAACATGTCAGAGTTCTCCAAATTTTCAAAATTGCCATTGACAACAGAGGCTTTGGCCTCGGGTGAAATAGGACCGAGGCCTATTCCACTTCATGCCTCGGTTATTAATTGAACCGAGGCCATATCCCTTATTTAGGGTTCCAAATTCGCGAACCCAGCACTGTTCATCTTCATCCCAAACTCGAAGTTGTTGTCCCTCTCTACGCGAACTCCACCACACTCCGTCACACCATTGCGCCACCGTCCACCACAGCCACCACGTCCATCACAACGTTGTCACTTCTCTGTGCCACTTTGTTGCGACGTTGTGGCTATACGTCAATGGTGCAGGAAGGTGGGTTCGTTCCAGTAAGTTCGTGTTCGTGGCGGAGAAGAATGAGGTCCTACACAGTTCAGGGGTTGTTGCCGCAATGGTGTGATGCGATTGCTCCGATGAAGGTTCGAAGGTGCTACTGTGGAGGAACTCTGGTTCGTTCCAGCGCCTCACTCGTGCTTTGGGGTTTCATGTTGGTGGCAGATGACTCGTGTTCTTCTGTTAGGCGCGATCTGGATTGCTTTTGCGTTGAAGATGGAGGCAGCATAGTGATCTCTCACGATTAGGGGAGGTTTGCTGCGGTGGAGTTCGTGGCAAAATGGTGGTGAGGTTCGTTTGCGGCGAACGGTAGTGAGGTTCGCTACGGTGAATCTCTAAAAATTTAGAGACTCTATGGCCTCGATTTCTAGGATAACCGAAGCATAAACGTGGATCTATGGCTTCGGGTCACATCCGAGGCCAAAAACCTTCACCTTTTGACCTCGCCCCAATATGTTTCGGTTCGGGAACCGGTGCAGAACATAAAAAACAATCGCTGCCAAAAGCCTTTCCTACACTGGTGACATCATGTTAATCATGTGTTTCTTATTCATCATTTTAACTATGTATGATAATAGTATATCCTAACGCTGATTTATACCAGTTTAATTAAAGATCGATTTTAATTTCATAATTTGAATTAATCTACTTTTAGATATTGATTTTAAAATTGACATTTTCTTGTCCAGAACTACAGAAAAATACAGTTTAACCACACACTTGCTGAATTTCCAAAATATTATATAATAAAATTAAATTAAAAACCTGTCACACAATAAATTATATTTTTACACTATCATCTTATTAAATAAGTTGCAGATGTAAATAATTCAATCTCATATGGGTTTTGATGCAGACTCTAGTCATGGACGCACCAAGCTTAAGGCAAACAATTGATACATATGTCTTGCACAATATCATGGCATCATAAATTCAGAAATGAAGAAAGCAAAGCGAAAGATCAAAGATGGATTACAGTTCAGTTTTTAATTAACTGATAAGGGTACAACTTTTTAAAGCTAAATTGTTTTACGGTTCAGATCAATTATTAGTATAATTAGTTCAGTTTTCTTTTTTATTTTAGTTTTTAATAATTCAGTTAACTGTAGTTTAGCACAGTTAAATTAACTTTTCCCAATCCTAATTGTTAGTCTATATAACTGTATATAAAGGTGATTTCTTATTTTATGTTCATATTTCATAATTCTAATTTTAACGTTTATTATATAATTATTTGTTAAATTTTTAAAAATTAATAATTATTTTTAAAAATTTTCTATAAGACTGTCTATCTTCTCTCATTTTTTTTCTTATTCATCAATAGTTATTTTCTCATCTTTTCTTCCTTTGTTTCACTTTATTTTTAATAAATATAATTTTATTTTGTATATTAACTTAATAATATTATAATATCATCACCTACTAATATAATATTATACATATTAAAAAAAATACATACACACAAACACGATAACACATGAATTTACACTAGTAATAATCATATGATATTGATAATAATAATAAATTTAATAATAATAGTTATTATTATTATTTTTGTAATATTAATAATTATAATATTTTTATATATATAATATATATATATATATATATATATATATATATATATATATATATATATATATATATAGTATTTGTAACATCCCAATTTAGTAGAATAATTCTAATTTATAGAACGCCTCATGTTTATAGTATAAAATAGAGCACCGACATAAAGTATATTAGAATTACCCTCTTACAGTTATCCCAAATTATACTTGAAGGGAAGCCTAAGGACAGAACACAAGAAGAAATGCTCAACAATGAGCAGTAAAGGACCTAGGAAGCTTAACTACATCGCAGCCTCCCCGCCAACATCACGATCACCAAGAGTCTCCACATCTTCTCACACCAAGGATTTGGTGATCATCATAAAAGAAAAAAGCCAAAGAAAAGAACAAACACAAAGAGAAAAGGTAAGTTAGAGTAAAATATTTAACATGTTATTGAGCAATAAGCACCCAAAACATGTGAAAGCAAACAATTAAAGGACTCTCTAACTCAATATCCGGATCATACTCTTGATATAGAATTCTAAAGGAAGTATGCGCCTGTGCTGGCTTCTAAACTTTGCAGAGTCTAGACGCAAGGAGTTATCACTCAACCACGCACATGGTTAATCCTCTAATGTCTTAGGCCCAATATGTCCCAAGATTAGGACCTCATGCCACTCTCACCACATAAATTATTCTGCTCTATGTGAGCGTGAATAATTTTTAGTGTTCAGGATACCTTCCTTTATTTAGACATCTCCTATATCAAGGTATACACTAATCACCATCACCAAGAGTTTTCCTTGAAACTCTTTTATCAACAATTTCCACATGCCATCTCAATCATTCAAGTCTCATGCCAATCCACCACCAATCAAACAAGTCATGTTTTCCATTTCATACTCAACATAACAAGATTTCATTTAATCTCATACTTTATAAATGCATACCAAGACATACATATATCACAAAATAGTATTCATCCCAAATAAATGAGTACCAACATTTAAGTACTTGCAATTCCATACAATCAAGCACAACACACAACCATAATTCTTACACCAAAATTCCTAAGAAAATTTATTATCACAAGACCAAAATCACTACAGTAATGCGTGATACATTTCTCAAGCTACAGACATCTAATCGACGATCCAAACCACAAAATAGCATGTTATGAACCAAATGTCCAAATTTGAGCTCAATCCAACTGTTAATGAGTCAGGTAAGTCAATTTTACTAAAACTGCGCATATCAGAAAAATACACAGTCGCCCAACGACCAAGTCACTCGCCCAACGACTGCGCGACGCATCCAAAATACAAGAAATAGCGTCAAATATCACAATTTCATGAATATTTGAACCCCTAACTAAAAAATATACCAAAAACTAACGTTTTCCCAAATCTTTTCTCATATTTCACAAAATATTAATCGCATAAAATAGAAATAACGTGAAACCCTAGCTTCCCTTACCTTCTTAGATGCTAGCAAACGTCACCAGTTACGAAACCAAAGGGTACCACAGCTCTAAGAATTCAAACAGTGAGCTGGAAATGTGAACAACGAGACAAAACGAACGCAAAAGGTTAAACCCTAGCCAGAATAATATACCCAAACGATAAAAACGTGAAGAAAGGACCAAGGAGCTTCAAAGTTTGACTTCTCTTGGAGGTATAATGCTCTCAGCTAGCTTGGAGAGGAGTGAATCTTTGTGCCCTAGCAAAACTCTTACAGGAGGAAAGAAAAGGGGAGGGAGACTCTGATTTCTGCAAATGAGACAGAATGCATGGGGTTAGGGGTTGAAAAGGGGTATTGGGTCCCCTTACTGGGCTAGCCTTAGGCCACAACAGGCTAAGCCCAAACACCTATAAAGCTCAAAGAAAAAAGGGGTTTACAATATTAGTTATAATGATAATAATATAAAATAATAATAGTATAAGTAAATAATCATAATAAAACTGATAAATAATAATAATTATAATAATATATAATAATAATAACGATAAAAAAACTAATAGTAATATAACTAAATTATAATAATGAAATTAATATATAATAATAATGGTAGCAATATAGAATATAAAATAATAATGATAATAAACGCAAATTTTTTAGTTAACACGTATGAATTAGGCTAAGAAACCACAAAGGTAACTTTCAGTCAATAAACGCACAAAGTTAAATATTGACTAATTTGTTCAATTGAGGACTGTAAAGATGATGACTGATTAACTGAATTTGTAGTACATATTATATACCTTAATAAATGAAAGGTTACAATAAAATACCTCTATGAAGCAACAAATAATATATACCTTATATAATACAAATGAAAAGTTACAATTACAATACACCGTTCTTTCATTAGTAAGGTTCCACACATTACAAATAACACAGTTTGCACAAACCTTGATACACTAGTTATAATTAATTTTTACCAGATACATTACAAAAAACATGATTTTGAGAGCATGTTTTTCTTCATTTTTATATCTATATATATATATATATATATATATATATATATATATATATATATAATTATAATGTTTAATTATTCTTTTGATTCTTAATTTTTGTCACAAAAATGTCAAATTGGTTCTCAGTTATTTGAAATTTTAATTTGGTCACGATTTTAAAAAAATTGATACAATTTGATTATTTTTATTATTTTTATTAAGTTTCTTGACACGGATAAATTTTTTTTTATTAAAATTAAAGTTGTTAATAAGGATGACTTGCTTTAATGATGTAATTATAACATGATCATGGTGCTAATTTTAATAAGAAACCATTGATTTGCTTCGAAAAATTTAACGAATTCAAAGGACTAAATTGCTATCATTTCTTAAAAAATCAATACCATATTAAAATTTAAAAAAATTAGAAGACCAATTTGACATTTTTAAATAAAAATAAGAACAAAAAAAAGTAATTAAACCTGTATAAAAAGCTAACAATGTGGCCAACAATATCAGGTTCAACTATTGCATGGTTTTGAAAGGAGTTCCAAAAAGTTGATATATATCCGGGAAGCAAAACTAAGTGAAACAGATGAATGATGAATCAACCTTAAAGATTGTATTGAGAACTATTGTAAGGAGTATAACAATTAAATCTTTGTATGGATAAAGATGTTTTTCCCTTACTTTGCAGGCCAACATTTGTTTGTGTTGTGTATGTCATATGTGCTACAACACTGATTTACAAATTATATTACCAATCAACATTATAATTCACCCAAATCCTACAATAATGTAAAACCCTAGATAAAAAAGACCAATTTATTAACTCCATTCCCGCTAAACAATTTTTCTTACCTATCTTTCCAATATGAACTCTACAAAGCCAACGGCACGAAACACCAGTGCTTCAACTCGAATGGAATTTTATGGGTGAGACTCCTCAACAATGCTTCAATGTCTTCTTCAACGTTAAAAACAGTGATGTTGCACAGAGCTCTGATCCTGTTCCATTCTTCATTTTCTACGTCTCACATATAATAAAAAATATCTCTTAAAACGGTGTGACATGACACTCATGACACTCCATTTGCAACGTCGAAAATACACTGACGTCCATTGGTCATTGATGAATGATTTCATAAATCTCGAAAGGATAAAAATCTAACCAAATCAAACTTTGAAAAAAAAAATAAAACAAAAATCGGTTAATATTGTAGATAAAAAAAACATAATTAACATTGTTACCATCAAAATCCTTTAATGACACATTATAATTTTTAATTTCTGTGTCAAATATTTTTTATTAAATTCTAAATTTAAATTACGGTCTGAAACTCTTCTATCAAAACATGATCACAAGTTATATACATGTGTAATTATGTAGTTATAAAAAGTAATAGTTTTAGAACTTATTTCTATAAATAAGTGATTTAGTATGTAAATAAAAATTATTCAAATATTAATATTCAAAATTATATTTAAATATATACTAGAATTCAAAAGTAGATTCAAATTTATAAATAAAATATATTACATACATATAAATATAAAATTATTTAAAGTACATTACAAAAGTTTATTTGCATTCTAGAGAGACTATCGAGTCGTATATACAGAATTTTCAATACTATCGTTGTCATGCAATAAAATTTGGAAAAGAGACCTACCACAACATTTTTTTCCACTGTCATCGGCATGCAATCCTTATGACGACTAAATTTCCAAGTTGAATATATTGACTATTTTAGTTTTAAAATTCTTCGTAAATTATTTTGTTGACTTTTGGCAAATGCTGTGTTTTTATTTTCCTTTAATAGAAATAGTTACTTTTTTTTTTGGTAAAATCAAAGATAACAACAGTTTTTTATAATTTGAAGTCTAAAACGTTGATCATTTATGGTGTGTTTGGATGAGGAAATTTAAGAGGGTAATTCATTTATTTGGAGAATTTGAAATTCTTTGCAATGAAATGTTTTGTTAGGATAGCGAAATTAAAAAGTATTTAAAATACATGCATTTTTTTAAAGTATTTCAATTAGTTAAATTAGAAGAAATTCAAATACCCTAAAAAAAGGTGAAATTTGAAATTCTTCTCACTAAACCTCACACTCTGGACTCAACCGCAAACGACCTCGGCAAACCCGACAACCATGATAGGTTGGGTTGGCCAGACGATCCAAACTGATCGGACCGACCTGATGACACAAACGAGTCGAACAAGTTTGACGACCCCGACAGGTCAGGCGGGCCCGACGACCCAGACAGGTCAGGCAGACCCGACGACCCAAACATGTCGGATGGGCCCGATGACCCAGATGAGTCAAGCAAGCCTGATGACCCAGATGGTCGGGCGAGCCCGATGACCTAGACGGACGGGGTGACTTGATGACATATATGGGTCGGACAAGCTTGACAACTCAAAGAGGTTGGTCAAGCCCAACAACCCACACCGCCCAAGTAGGCCCGACGACCAAGATGTGTCAGGCTGGCCTAACAACCCAGACAGATCGGACTGGCCCTACGACATAAACAGGTCGGGCGGGCACGACGACCCAGACGATCCGGGTGGGCTTAAAGACATAGACAGGTTAAACCGACATGACAACCAAGACGGTCAGCGGGTCCGATGGACCAAGCAAGACGAACGAGCCCGACGACAAACACGGGTTTGGCGAGCCAGAAAACCTAGAGGTGTCGGGCGGGCCTGACGATCCAGACGTGTCGGGCAAGCCCAACGACTCGACCGACTCGTTGACCCAAGCCTGACCGACCGTTTCCAAATTTATCATGAACTCAAAACATAATTAAGCCTAAAATAAATATTGATAAAATGAAATCTTATCCCACAAGAAATCCTATTATTTTATCCAAACAAGAAATTGAAATGCAAGGTATTTTAATTTCTTTATCCAAACAAGTTATTTAGAAAATGAAGGGAATTTAATTACAAGCAATTCAAATACAATGCATTTCAATTTCTCAGCATTGTTGAAATGCTTCACCCAAACACAAGGTTAAGATTTAATGTGAGAATTTACTATACATATATTTTTTTTCTTTACTAGACTTATCTAGGATAAGCTCCCAACAAAGGTTAAATTACTTGTAGGAGGGATTCAATTGCAAAATAGTTTTTGTGACTTGTCTTCATCCTTTGAGGAGAGTGTAGAACCCTTTTTCCTTTTATGCAGAGTAACTCAAAAGGTGTGAAATATGTGTAATAGATGGTTGTGAATAAGTTCACTGCATCAAGTTAGGATAAAATTGTTACATTTTTACCTCAATGCTCTTAATAGTAAGCAAAATACAATTTGAAGAGGTACGTGGTTAATAATAGTTGGAGAAGTTTGAAAATATAGGAATTTGATAATCTTTAAACAGGGAAAGATAGACACATAGGAAATTTTTGGCCTATCTCAAGTCATGGCATGGTCTTGGATGAAACATAAAATTTCTTTTATCAACTTCTATTGATATATATTTATACAATATATTAAAATTAAAATTTATAATACAATCATATTTATCCAACTATGTTTTACTGCGAATTTGTTCTATTGACTTTGTCAACTTAAGAAGTGCAATGAAATTACAAACTAATAACTTTTCAACTGTTCTAGTAGTTATACCATTTTAGTCAACACAAATCTAAAAGAATATTAGGTTACCTTTGTTTTAGGTACTAATGTTTAAGAGAAATATAGATTATGTTGATTTTCTGGTTGGAATGCTCCCAAATATCAAGAATACAATTTTGTGCCATGTTTAAGTATTATTGAAAGAGTGATTGCACATTAAATTTTGTTTGAAAAATCAGTTTTACAGATAGAAGACTTAATTATTTTAAAATTTTATTAAACTTTATTTATGAACTTTGATCCAAACCTACACAAACCAAAAAGGAGTGTCTTAAATAAAGACGTGTTCAGCTCGTGAAAAGTTCAGCAAACATGCTCTAACTAGCTTCACGAAAAGTATTATATATGCATAAATAATACTACGCTTTTGACTCCAAGTTCACATGCAACAACGTCTGGTTTAACATTGACTTGGTCTTTCTGTTTTTTTCTTTTCCTCCTGTTGCTGCTGCTCTGTCTATTATTAATTATCACGTTTCAAGTTGTTGAATTAAATAAGC
>Ga0214545_1012355_pt1 | contig 11212 bp, 7 predicted proteins | sample CNSS4metaG_FD_160064 | JGI IMG/M metagenome (GOLD analysis project Ga0214545, IMG submission 160064) | Root nodule microbial communities from cowpea collected in UCLA plant growth center, Los Angeles, California, USA - CNSS4 | ecosystem: Host-associated > Plants > Roots > Nodule | place: USA...
CACCCCCCCCCCCCCTCAAACCGGCTTGTAAGGTGGTTTTTCATCCACTTATACATTGTGAATTAATCTTATCTCTAGTCGATGTAGGACTTCCAACAAAAGACAAGATTGGTAATACTACTGCTCTTTCTTACACTTATCAATCTATTCAGAAAGAGAAGCAACCATAGTTCTTCCATATTTAGAAGCAACAAACTATTTTCATGAGACCCTAGCCTCAAGCATTAATTACCAAACTGACTTTCAATTTTCATCACACTAAAAGCACCATAAGTAAAAGCCACACTACACACGGAAAATGGAAGAAAAAGGACAAAACTGTGATCCTTAAAGTAAAAATATAAGGAAAAAGAAAATCTAAATGATGATACACTTTCCAACACACTCTGACCTGGGAAGTCTAATAGTGCAGCACAAGTGAAGTGACACATGAGGCATATGCACACAGATGACACATGAACTGGATAACCATGTGTTAGCACCACATTGCAATAAATGAGGTACTTCCAGCATTTTAGACCAATTTAGCATCTAACAGTTGTAAAGAGCTACATGGATGCAGGAACTGTCTTGAATATCATAGTAATCAACCTTGGATAGTTGCAGCTAGCCAACCCAAAGAAAGATATAACAGTATCGCACATAGTAGGATGGCTGCTATTCTGAATTTTTATATATACATAAATGTTTTGGATTATACACACAATTGTTGTTATACATGCATAAATGCTCTAAATTTAATGGGGGTGTTACTCAAAATTCATAATGCATTCATAATTTACAATAAAAAGTCATACGATTTTAAAAGCAAAAAGATACATTAAAAGTCAAGAAAACAAACAATCTGAAAGACATTGATATTTTAAATGCAATATATCTTAAATATCAATAGAAGGTTGCAGAGAGAAAAGAACAGAGGTTTGGGGTTCAAAGTTCAGAACAATCATATAGAGAGACGAATAAAGGGTGGGTGAGTTAAGAAGAAGCACTGGAAACTATATCCTATACGGGAATTTTTTAAATTCTAAAGAATAGGGAAATCAAAACTTTGCCTCTAACCCACCCCACACCCCCAACGAAAACTGAGGCTGTTGTGATGGCAAAATGGGTTTTGCAAAAAGCCTTACTCTAGATCCACAATGACCACGGAATTGCAACAACCACTACATCCACTATTCAAAAAGGCACTGATACAATGTAACATTCTGTGGCCACTCTGCACCACTATATAATTAAGAATGAGTATTACACTATATCCCATCATAAACAAAAATAGAGGAGATCTCCTATACTACTGTAAAATCTGTCTCCTAAAAGCAACACTGAATTACATCTCAAACAACCAACCAACCAACTTTACCACAAAGCCCCCCTAAAGATGATTTAAAAGCAATAGCACATACATACCTGGTTCATTCTCCATCCATCAGATAATAAATTCTTCTTGTTTTCTGTAAAAGAGAAAGCAGAGGAACAGTATGCCAATAAGAAACAAGGAAATAAAACAAAAGACATCAAACAACGAAAAGATTGTCTAACCAGAATCAACAGCTTTAATTTCCCTCATGGTGGCATCAGGAGACATCAATGGTTTAGTAAAGAACTGAGCAAACCTGGAAGACAAATCATACTGAGCTAGAACTTTTATAAGGGATTAAAAGAGGAAACAATAAAGAGCAGGACCTACCTGTCCAGGGCCTCTTCAAAGCCGTCTGTGTTAACTTCAAAAAAATAGTTGGTGTGTTCAGATGCTGTAAAAGCATTGGTGCTTCCTCCATGCTGTATTAGAAAGGCAGACACAGCAATGAAACCAAAAAAAAGTTGATTGACAAAAATTTAAGAATATTTTAAAAAAAATAATAAATCAATAGAATTGCTCCAGCTTTCTAAGCCCCAAATGATGTTGGTATTTAATACAATATAAAAAATTGAAACTCTAAACCATTCTTAAAAGTAGAATATGTATCAGCATAGATACTAGCAGAGTAGGAGACTAGATGCATGAAACTAAAAACATAAAATAAAACAATGTAAGCTCAAAAAATGCAGCTATGAGAAATTAAACTCTTGTACAGTTTGCAGAAAAAAAAGAAAAGTTAAATACAGATTTCCCTCCATTCCATTCCCTTTGCCCTTCTACCAAACAAGCACTTGGGAATACTTGATAGCAAAAGAAACCACATTCTGACCGCTTCACCACAAGAACCAAAAAACCAGGTCTTAAATCCTAAACCCTCCAAGTTTAAAAACATGGCAAATTCATTATGGCATTTAATAAATACAGTCCAGACATGACAAAACAATCATTTTAAAAAGGTAAAATATCTATACAGTTCATTTTGACCTAGAAGTATCTCCCTTATATTATAACATGTAATCAGGAAACACATCTCTGTTTCTTAAAGTCATACTCACCTGTCAAGAAATTCTAATACAGATATTTAAAATCTGCCATTTTTCCCACTCACCCACTTCCCCTTCCAGATAATCATGTTACAAATACTCAATCATGTTAACGCTCCACAAGCAATTCAGGATTTGTTTCTCCTTATTCAAGTAATGTTTTTGACAAAATTTCAACAGTGACTGACATTGTTATCCATAAGTGCCAATAAGATTAGGAATTAGGATATATGAAACAACCACTAAATATTTTCTTCAACTTTTTCATTTCATAGAATGATGGATAAATAAAATTGAAGAGCTAAAGTACATCAGGAAAAAAAAGGTTAAAAATAATTGTTGCCTATTTCCATAATGAGTGGTGTCCAAATTCCAAGTCACTTTTCACAACTTAAAGGAGCAGACATCACGATACCTCACTAATATACTTGGAGTAGCTATCTTCAACTGGGTATTTTTCACTCGCATAAAACAGCATGTGCTCTGTCAATCAAAAACGCAGAAATAACCAGAATAAAATTCTTGAAATAAATTTCATTTCAAACAGAAAAAATAAATAGGTAAACTATCAGCACCCCACCCGCCATTAAAATATAATTCTTGGTATAAATAATAAAGTTCAGATGCTAGAATCTATTATCTTATTTTTCTTTATTCCTAGCAGCAATGCATAACGTTCTATATCTCGAGTATTAACCCAAAGTGCTCCAACTATTATCTCCTCTCTTTTTTGATGTCTACACTTTATCCTATCTTCTTATCAAGTATCTGGATTGCTTAACGTTCCATTCAAATCCTATGTCTTATTTCCCTCTCTTGTAATACAATACCGGTTATGTCAGTTTGAAATAAATTGTCGCAGTTTCATCACGTTCCCAGACAAATATGGCCGATGTCGCCAAAATTGCAGTAGCGGAAACTAAAAAGGCCTTAATATTGAGGCCAAAACCATGCTCATATTATAAAATACAATTGCACTGTCAAACTTCAAACAAGAAATCCTCTTCAGACTCGTAACACATCGACCAGAATCCTACACAATTCGAAACTTATACCCGACAGAGTACGGTCAAAGCTGGAAAAGGAAAACAATACCGAGGAAATGGGCGAGGCCTTCGAGGCCAGCAGGATCACTGAAGTAACCGACGCCAACGTTCATGGAAGCAGCACACTGCAACGGAAAAAATGGAACCACAGAAACCGAAATATCGTGAAGTGAGCGAGTGAATTGATACGGAAAAAAAAAAGAATCTGATCCTATCGGAATCAGAATCAAGATCGAAGATGAAGTCGACCTTATCGGTAACGGGGTCGCTAATGAGGAGCACTTGGAGCGAGTTGCTAAGCACGACTCTTCTGTAATCCCTCTTGTCGATGCGAGCCTTCACGATTTCCACGTCGTCCTTCACAGCCATCTTCTCCCTCGCTCTGATTACAACCCTAACTCGTTCTTGTTCTGACTCGGTGGCGATGGAAGGTGGTAATGATTGCGTTTTTCTGTTATGTTCCTTGCGCTTGAAACTCGAATTGAGAAGAGTGCTGCGGAAGATTGATATTTCGTGATGACAAGGAAAGACGACGACGACGAAGACTCTGTTTTGTTCTGCTCTCTACTTTGATTCAATTTTACTTTTCCTAACTCATATTTCGCTATTTCGTTCAACGTGGATTGATACTCGTGTTTTGTTGTACTGGTAACTGAGTTGGTTTCAGTGTATTTGTAATTTGATCAAAAAATATAAATGAAAATTAAAAAATAAAAATGAAAATTAAATAAAAATACAATAGGTTTAATTAGTTGGATTGTATCCATTTTTGTTTGAATATGTTTGCTCATAGTAACACATCAATTGAGTCTCAACTTTTAAAAAGATATATAATTAGGTCTCTTTCATAACAAAATTAAGCTTAAATACATTTTTGGTACTCATTTTCGCAGTGTTTGTTGCGGATGGTCCTCCTTTTTAAAAGAATCTTTAAAATGATCCTCATTTTGACAGAATCTTTAAAATGGTCCTCATTTTTTACCGAATGTTTAAAATGGTCATCATTTTCGCAATTCGTGTTTTATTTGGTCATTTTCTGTAACGGCGTTTAAATCATTATATAGGTATGTTATGGTCTCAATCTTCTTCCTTTACTTCTAGTTGTAATCGTTGGAGGCAACCGTATCACTTCGTGCACTGTTGGTGGTTCAACGAGAAATGGATTAAACTCAATTTGTAGCTGCGGAGAGATATCAGCTTTGAGGATGGCAAGAACTCCAAAGAATATTGGTAGAAAATTTTAGGTACAATCTGTTTTTATTTTTGTGTTAATAATAAATTGGTTTTAATTTTTGGTTTATTGATTTACAGACTGGTGGTTCCAATAATGTGGACTGCAACTTTTTCAAATGGTGGTGTTGATGAAAAGAATGTCATCATCATGACACAAATGAGACAGATTAATGAATGATTTGGAGAAGTCATTGAAGGTTGCGGAGAAGAGGCTGCAATTAGTAATAGGGTTCACTTGTGTTGTTTTTGTATTATTCACAGTGTTATTATGTGTAATCTTTTAAAGTCCAATATGTTTTGTACTATTGTTAAATAAAGAAATGAATTAGTTTGATTATGTTGATATTAGTCCCAACATGTTCAAAATGATATATTAATCTGAGCATTTGAAGTAAGTGATATTGATCTAAACTTGGGAAAAATTAAATTGATATAAGTCTAAAAGAAGTTAAATTCATAAAGTTAATTCATGCTCATCAAAATGCACTACATCAATGTTTGACAAAAGTGAAATTGAACGAAGTTTAAAGAAAGTCAAAATGCAGTACATAAATAATGAATTCTACATCAGAAATTCCAAAAAATAACTAAGACGTTTGTAGCTGCTATCATAGCCTCCTCCTAATATGTAATTTCATCCTAAACTCCTGAGATGGTTCTTCTGGTGTTGGTAGTGGTGCTGCTTGACTCTTCACTTCATTCCTTGGTGGTTGAGTTGTTTGAGTTTCAGCAGTTGGTGCATTCTCAACAGTTTCGGCAGTTGGTGCATTCTCAACCGTTTCGCCAGTTGGTGCATTCTCAACAGTTTGGGCATTTGGTGCAGTCTCAACAGGTGTTGCAGTCTGCTCATCCACTACAAATCGGGGTTAATCCATTTCTCGTTGAACCCCCAACAGTCCACGAAGTGATACAATACGATTGCCTCCAACGATTACAAACAGAGGTAAAGGAATAAGATTGGGACCGTAACATACCTATATAATGGGATTGTAGGAAGGAGAAGATTGTAGCAACACCAATTGGGGATGGAGGAACAAGATTGTCAAAACTCAACAATTGTCCAAACATTCCTTACCAAAACTCTAGCTCACTTATTTATTCCCAAATATCTAATTACCACACATGTACAGTACACTTAACACATCCTAATACAAATCGTGCCACCTGTACAATGCTCCGTTAATGATTTAAACGACATTACAGAAAATGACCAAATAAAACACGAATTGCGAAAATGAGGACCATCTTAAACATTCTGTCAAAATGAGAATAATCCGTAACAAACACTACGAAAATGAGGACCAAAAAATATTTAAGCCACAAAATTATTAACATCGATATTTAAAATGAGTTACAAAATTAAATATTGATATTTATATTTAAAATTAGTGATAAGAATCATGAATAAAATTTACAGCTTTAATAATTTTTTTGTAATATATATCTAATTGAAAGACTTTTTAAAAGTTAAGATTTAATTGACACACTTTTAAAAATAAATACTTCACACATCTAAATAAATATGTGTATCATCCAATTAATTAAAGCAAAGTACAACCTCATAAAGTTCGTTAAAAGAGAGACTAAAAACACATAAAAGATTAATAATTACTACGACAAAAAAATTAATTTGAGTAAAAAGTACGTTAATTTAAATATTAAAAAGTAGGATACGATAGAAAACAATGTGATCAATCATAGATTGCGTCTATTGTTTAGATTAATTATGTTCAAGACAATTAACTACATTATAAATGATTGTTTGAAAATATTAATGAAATATAACCAATAGTGGACAATTTAGAAAAAAACAAAATTAGAAATCAGCATTATTGCGGCGGCTGGCCGACGGAAATTCATGCTGATTGTGAATGAAGTTGTCGTCTGTGAACTATACTCGGTCAATCTTAGTTACAAAAGGTATAAATATAAAAGACAATAACACAAAAATTATTATTATTGTTATTATTAATATAAATATAAAGTTTATGCGTATTTTTTTAATGAGTTAGGAAAAGTAAAACTTTGTGATATCATAAGTCTTTGTCTGTTGATCATGAGTTTAGTTATGATTAACATAAAAAAAATTATTTTAATTATATATATTAATATAGTTAGAAGATAGCTTAAACTTTTTTTTATGATTTCTGTCTTGATAGATGTGGTTTTCCAAATTTTAGATTATCTTATTGTGTTTCTTGTTTTTCAACGTATTAAGAATACTGCAAATGATTGATACAACCAACTTGCAAGTTAAGATTGCAATCTGTAACATTCTTTTTTTTGGATTAAAAAATATCACAGAATCACATCTTTCCGCAATCTGCTGCCTTTACTGCGTTCAGGAGACAAAAACTAAAATTTATTCCAAAGCTAACGTGATACGTTTATTATATCTACCCTGTAATCACCATTTAATATATCATTAAAAATGAAAGATATGAAGTTGTACATAATAGCAAAGCACCCCGATTAAAATGACAAAAAATAAACAAATATTTCAAGGCTTATGTGTGTCCTTAATGCATTATCTTCGTCTTTTTATTCCTCTAATTTCTCTTAAACAAAAGTGCCAAAGTTTTCAAAATCTTGAAGAAATAGATCTTGAAAATCATACTGATATTGCAATATTATGATAGATCTTTCGAGAAAAATATCAAATTTTTCAAAATTTTGAAGAAAAAAATATTGAAAACTATACTAATATTGTGATAAATATTTGGAAAGGGTAGTCGAGATAAAACATTAATGAAACATCAGTTCAATTCATATATAAAAAATTAATATCTTCAACAATAAATTTATGAATCTTTAACATTTTTAATTTTATTATAAAATTTAAACTTAAACTTAAATTCTCAACATATCGATTAACCGTGTCTTGAGTGTCTTATGATTGTTTGGTAATACAATGAGTCCAAGCGCCCAAAGCGGAGCTATTTCATCATTAGGCGGTACATAAATAAAGTTGGAGCAATTTAAAACTCTGCATCAAATAGGATGGCATGAGATCGAAACTTAATTTAAGAGCAAGTAAAATGTCATTTTTTGTCTGGGGCAAATTCTAAATTTCATTGTCACTCATGTTCCCATTCACTGGCATCAAATTTTGAGAGTATAGTAGACTCCCAACTGTCAATGGAACACATGCATTTTACAATTTGTCAATTTATCTCCCAATATTTACCGAGCGATGCTTTTCTTCCTCTCCTTTAAATGCTCACTTGACATAGACCGTGAATCCTCTTCAACAAAGACTTTAATGTTGAAGACCTACCTAACTTACTAAAAAAATATAAAAAACAAAGATTTTTGTGTTGATCCTAGGGGTACGCATGGATTGGATTTTTAATGATCCAATCCACATCAATTTTAGATCCAAATAATTGGATTAGATTTTTGACCAAAATCCATTTTTTTAGCAAAAGTAGTTTGAATTTTTTTAAAATTCAGATTCAAATATTTGGATCAAGATTTAAATCCAATCCAAATATTTGGATCAAGTTCAAAATCCAGAATCCATTTTTAATAAAAGAAATTTAAATTGAATTTCTTAAAACTTTTGTCATTAAGGCCCGGATGACTAGGATGAGACCGACGACCCGGACGGACCTGACGACCCGGACGACCCAGACGGACCCGACGACCAGAACGACCCAGACGGGCCTGACGACCCGAACAGGCTCGATAACCCAAACGGGCCGGACAACCCGAACAGGCCCGAAAACACGAACAGGCTCGACGACACGAACGAGCTAGACGACCCGAATGGGGCCAACGACCCGGATGGGCTAGACGACCCGGACAAACCCGTCCAAATAGTCGGGCCCAATCAGGTAGTTGGGCACGTTCGAATTGTAGGGCCCGTTTGGGTCGTTGGGTACGTCAAGGTCATCAGGCTCGTCTGAGTCGTCGGGCCCATCCGGGTCATCGAGCATATCTGGGTCGTCGGGCCCGTCTAGGACGTCGAGCCTGTCTGGGTTATAGGGTTCGTCCGGGTCATAAGGCTCGTTCGGGTCGACGCGCCCGTTCGTGTCATCATGCCCATTCGGGTCGTAAGGCCCATGTAGGTCGTCAGACCCGTCCTAGTCGTCGGGCTCGTCTGGGTCTTCGGGCCCGTTCGAGTTGTCGGGCCCGTCCGAGTTTTTGGGCCTGCTTGACCCGTTCGGGTCTTTGGGCTGCCTGACCTATTTTCGTCATTGGTTCTGTATGGTCCGTTCGGGTTTTCGGGCCGCGTGACCCTTTCAGGTCTTCGGGTCTGCCTGACCCGTTCGGGTCTTCGGGCCTGCCTTACCCATTCGGGTCTTTGGGCCTGCCTTACCCGTTCGATTCTTCGAGCCCGCCTGACTCGTTCGGGTCTTCGGGCCTGCCTAACCCGTTCAGTTCTTCGAGCCCGCTTCACCCATTCGGGTCATCGAGCCCGCTTGGCCCGTTCGGGTCTTCGAGCCCGCTTGGCCCGTTCGGATCTTCGAACCTGCCTAGCCCGTTCGGGTCTTCGAACCCACCTGGCTCATCAGGTCATTGGGCCTGATCGACTCGTTCGATTTGTCGGGCCCGCCTATCTCATTCATATCTTTAGGCCCGCCCAACCTCTTATGGTCGTCGGGCCTACCCGATCCGTATAGGTCGTCGAGCAAGAACCGTCCAAGTCTGAATTTAGCATAGTCCATCTCAACCTTTAGTCTAACCCAACTAAAAATTTAAATTAAAAATTTGGATTAGATTTTTTGGATTATCCATATTTAAAAATCTTGATTTATAAAATGGATATCCAATCTATAAGATTTAAAAATGTAAATTAGATTGAAATCCAGATCCATTAAATGGATTTTAAATGGATTAGATTTTTAATAAAATGGATTATAAATGGATTGGATTGGAGCAAAAGTGGATTGGATCAAGAAAATTAAATTTTTTGCCTACCCCTACTTAATGTCAAAGTCATCAGAAACACACACCCACATCTTCAATGGGAAGCACTCCCGGATCCTTTCATCATTGAACACAAACTTTGCAAGTGTAGTCTTTCTCATGCCTCCCATCCCCACAATGGGGATAACAAAGAGACTAACATCAACATCATTAGGATTCTGTGGCATCAAAAGCTTTATAATATTTTCTTTATCGTGTTTCCTCTTTATCACATATATATCACTCACACGAGAGTGTGTCATATCTCTTCGATGAACAATGATTACCTTCATTGATGTTTAAAGTGTTCTTTGAACATCAAAACTGCCTTATCTTTGACATTGCTGGCCGGGAGGTTCTAAGGGTTAAAATGAGAGGTAAAAGCTTCTCATTTGATCCAACAGAGGAGAAGAATGTAGCCTATTACACTCAAGCCAATCTCACAGAACTCTGGCACAAGAGACTGGGTCATTGTCATCTTGAAAGAATGTTGAAAATACATAAGAATGACATGTCTTCAGGTGTACCAACACTTTCTGAAAATCTTTCAAATTGTAATGCTTGTCAATTTGGTAAACAAAACAGAAAGTTTTTTCCCAAATCATCTTGGAGAGCCTCTCAAAAGTTGCAACTAATTCACACTGATGTGGCAGGACCTCAACTGATGTGGCAGGACCTCAAAGAACACCATCACTACAAGGTAGTCTCTACTTTATTTTTTTCATAGATGATTTTACAAGAATGTGCTGGATTTTTTTCTTGAAATTCAAGCATGAAGTGGCTGGAGTATTTATGAAGTTCAAGAAAATGGTGGAAACTCAAAGTGGCTACAAGATTCAATTTCTACGATCAGACAATGGGAAGGAGTATACATCAACAAAATTTAATCTATTTTGTGAAGAAGCAGGAATTGGGCATCAATTGACAGCTCCTTACACTCCTCAACAAAATGGGGTAAGTGAAAGGAGAAACAGATCTGTGATGGAGATGGCTAGATGCATGTTGCATGAGAAGGAGCTGCCTAAAACATTTTGGGCAGAAGCGGCTAATACAACAGTTTTCTTGCAAAATTGGCTTCCAACCAAGGCCTTGAAAGTTAAAACTCCATTTGAGGCTTGGTATGGGTATAAACCTTCTCTAACCTTCCTTAAAGTATTTGGTTGTGTCTGTTTTGTATATATCCCTCAGGTTAAGCGTGATAAACTTGACAACAAGGCTACTCCAGGCATCTTTGTGGGTTACAGTTCTGTTTCGAAAGCCTACAAAGTGTATCATCCTCAAACCGGAAAGATAATTATCACTAGAGATGTACATTTCAATGAAGGTCAGAAATGGGATTGGAAGAACTCACAAAGTACAACAGAATTCTTTCCAATTATAGAAGATAATCATCATGGAGAACAAACCACATAACTGTTACAAGATGAATTGGAAGATGATCCTCCAATCAGAGGAACTAGGCTATTGCCTGACATCTATCAAAGATGTAATGTAGCCATTTGTGAACCTGCTAGCTGTGAGGAAGCACTAAGACTCCCAAAATGGAAAAATGCAATGGAGGAGGAGATGTCTATGATTCAAAAAAACAAAACGTGGGAGTTGGTTGACAAGCCTGAAAA
>Ga0214545_1012358_pt1 | contig 11209 bp, 2 predicted proteins | sample CNSS4metaG_FD_160064 | JGI IMG/M metagenome (GOLD analysis project Ga0214545, IMG submission 160064) | Root nodule microbial communities from cowpea collected in UCLA plant growth center, Los Angeles, California, USA - CNSS4 | ecosystem: Host-associated > Plants > Roots > Nodule | place: USA...
TATATATATATATATATATATATATATATATATATATATATATGAAATTCATTAAAATAATTAAAATAAATTAAGTATTTGAAGCATTGTTTGTTTTAGAACTTAAACTTTCTCATAATTTTATTTTTGAAAACATATTTAAAGGTTGGATGAAAAATATATAAATTAATTCTATTCTTAACTCTTAAATGATGTATCAAATAATACAAATGTCTTTATTAATTAAATAATTGTGTTGATCATCATTAATTAAAATCAATTTTTTCAGTTTTGGATATATTAATCTAATTCTTTATATATATATATATATATATATATATATATATATATATATATATATATATATGTATAAAAGTCAAAAACATTTTCACAAACTTAACTAAAAATTAATATTAACTAAAGAAGATTTTTAATATTGATATTTTAAATTGTTAACAATTATTTTTATATATTTAAAAAAATTTACATTTGATATTGTACCACACCTAGCCGGCCTAGTCTGATCATAGTCGTCCACATAATCCCCAAAGATGCAAATAATCACCATGTATGAACGAGTAACAGTACCCGACCTAAGCCGCTAACTTAGGATAACTAAGCAAGAAATTGACAAATTCATAGCACTACCAGCAAGGCCCCTAAGGGCCCATGATAATCGAGCTAAGGGGCCTGGTCCAAGACCCAGGCCCACCTACAGCCCAAGCAAGGGTCCAACCCATGACGTGGCTAGACATAATTAATAATCTATAAATATGTGTGGACCCTAGCAATTAAAGGTACGCATTCATTACTCCCTTAATCACGAGATTTGACTTTCGGAGAGCTTTGGCTGACTTGAGCATTGGAGTCTCTCCTGTAAGTAACCCCTCTCGGGTCCAAACCGGTCCACACCGAGATATCCACAAATGACATATACCAGCTGGGAGATTGCGGATTGTGATAAGGTAACGCTTGTGTCTGACATATCTTATTTGTTCTTCCGCAGGAACAAATATTAATTGAAATATTTTAATGAAATAATAAAATTAAAATTTACTAAATTTAAGTTATTTTATCAAATTTAATATTTAAAAGAATAACATAATTAAAAATGATATCAATTTCAATTAAATATATTTAAATGTTTATAATATCCTCTACCCATTAGAATTTTGGTATGCAGTAAATATTAATTCTATTAATTCTAATCTTAGTTGAATTATTTTCAATGCTTTTATTATTAGAACAATTATTTTATGTAAATTCATTAAATAAACTTATATTTAGTTAATAAAACTTGTACAATGTAAAACATAGTTGAAAAACATATGAGAAAAGTCTAGGATGTCATATTTCAAAATCAGCGAAGTATTTCACATGGTCTTTGTTACTTTTAGCTTCAATTATTGGTTATGTGTAGAATTAAACTCTCTTATGACCACATGATTAAGTTAGGTGTAACTAAATTTTCTATTGTTTTGCCAAACTTTTAGGTAATCCCCAAAGTTAATTATTTATTCACAACGTTTCAAGACATTTTCCCCCATATTAACAAAACGGATAAAATAAATTAGGGTTGAAAAACGGGAATCTATGGAGATACAAAGTGAGGGAACTTTTTTTTTTTCTTTTTTAAGCAAATTTAATTAGGTTTATTCATACTTATATGTCTGACTAATTGAATTTGTGTCGCACTTTCATCCTATGAATCACTTTGCAATTAAGTAAAAGATTATTGTGGATTAATCAACAAAGACAAAATTAGAATAGTGATTATATATATATATATATATATATATATATATATATTGCCTTCGTTTATCGTAGTTTTGGGTCATTTTCTAGTTACCTTTAAAAAAAAACACTAATATATTATTTGTAATGGTATGCATTCTCACCTCACTTCCGACTCCATTTGTAGAAAAATATATAAATGACTCGTTGCAAATTAACTGCGACTAGACAAAAAACTAAAGATCGGTTACGGAAAAGCTATATTAATTTAATTATAATTGTTTCTCAAGGATTTAGTTTGATCTGATTCCTACACGTTTTGACAACTAAAATCTCTACAATTTGAGTTCTTCTTCACATAGCAGCCAGCAAACACTTAGTTTTTCAATTCTAACGGCAATGATTTATGTCTTGGTATCAATGCAAAAGCACTATTCTAATGAATAAATTATCGACCTTGTGCACCAATTTCATTCACAAGCTTAAGGAATTTAATTGTTTGCTCATGTGAACTTCCACAAGGATCTTATACATAACAATCAGTGTTTTCTGTTTGTTTTTGGATTTTGGCGAAGATAAAAATAAAGTATAATAACAAATAATTGATGAGGTGAAAAATAAATGTGGTTGAATTTAAAATAGTGATACAATGATCGATGAAAATGTGATAGAACAGTAATAAATCAAAGTAACTTTTGTAGAAAAGTAAATTAACAAGAAAAGTAAAGAAACTTGTAAGAGAAATAAATGAAAGCGTTGACCTAAATTACAACAATCAACATTGGTTTAGCCATTTTTTCTTGTTAATTGCATTGTAGAATGAATGATTCCTTCCATAATTTTCACCCTTGTAAAATACAAAATAAACCTATTTATATTTTCTAACTCCTCCCCAAACGGTTACAAAATTTGAATTCAAATTTGAACTTAACCACAAATTTAAGAGTTAGAACTACTTGGAACTACTTTCCAAAGTTTTAAGGTCTACATGGTTTGAGCAGTTACCATCCACTAAGCTTCCAAGTTGATTGTTACTTTGTTTTTCTTGATTTGCATTGATCGATATCTTTGACTTTTATATTCCTTTGATTAACTCGAAAAAAACAAATGAAGTGGTTTTCTAAGAATTGCATGCTCGTCTTATGACATCCATCTCGTAAAGAAGCACTTGGTTAAACACCTTTATAAAATATAATTCTCTTTGGTTTACAACCAGTAGGACCTAGTATATGTCGAGCGATATTTAAACGACTTTTGAAAGCAACATTGTCCTTCACTAATACCATCATTGTACTTCTATACACTATGAGTCCTTATTTCTCGTTCTTCTTAATATTTGGCTTTCGATCAATATATTGTCCTAAAGTTTAACCATCTATTATGCATGCCTAATTTATCTTAGTATCCTTCAGTCCAATAGTGACTTTCGATCTCTTAAATAATTTCTTCTCATTCTTCGATGTCCCAAACAATGATATAATATTTTGTAGTGAAATTATATTTGTAAAAAAATTAAATACTAATACAAAGTACGTATAAAAATAATCCCCTAATTAACCTTTTTGTTTTCCAATTTTTAAATTACGATATAATCGTAAAGACTTTCATATTCTATTCTATGTATATAGTTGGTTCTCTTCTCATTGAGATGTGATAGTTTTTAACAATTCAATTAAATTTAAATCAAGAAAATTTGAATACACTAAGGTTGATATTATTGTTTTGTTTCTTTATTTCATTAATAAAGTATTATTATGTATTAAAATAGATGGTATAGTAAACAAAAGTTAAACATAAAATATTTTATAATCGAATTATCATCTAATATAAACATATTATAAAAAAAAAATTGTACCGTAATAGGTTAGTATGAAATTACTATTCAGTATAACACACGTTAATTTAGAAAAAATAACGTGTGTAATATTATAATTTGTTATCATATTGTACTTAGAAAAGTAATAATACTAAAGAGAAGAACAGTTAGGAAAAAGGGTATTGCATGGGTTAAATGTAGTAAACAAGGCGAGCAAAAGCAAGAGTATATCTGATTTTTCTCTTTACACCTACTTTCTTACGTTTCGCACTTCCCTATAAATAATTGCCTCTTCATTCATCTCTTTTTATTACAGTGAATTCTTCTCTTTTACTTTCTCTCTCCAAATTCATCTCAGATTCTGTGCTATCTGCAGGTGAGTTTCATAACTATCTTTCCCTCTCCATATACCTTGTGTATATTTTATGCATTCAATCCTTTTACTTTTTGGATTCATATGGAAATATTAGCATGGATTTCTTTATGAAAAATGGTATATGTATAACAATAACATAACAATTTCCCTTTATTAGTAGTGTATATGAGCACGCATCTTTTGTATACTTTATTGTCTTAAAAAATGGCAATTTCCTACTAAATCTAGAGATTTTATTTCATTTTTAATTTTTTTTAACTATTTACTTTTTTATTTAATCAATTCTTCAGCCGTTAACACAGAAATTTAAAAGGGTTTATTAATTTGTTTTATGAGATAAATATTTTTGAAATAAATCAGTAATAAAAATTTTATATTCTATATAGTCAAATTTAAAAGATCATATTAAGGGTAATGATCGTTTAAAGAACACCATATTTCGACATATTATATATCATATATATGTAATGATTGTCACATCAATATTCACGTCATTTTGGACTTTTACGCAACGAACTCTTTGATTGAGTTGGAGCACGCAAGAACTTTGGTTTGGTAAACTTCCGCATCTCTTCCATAACCGACCTAACACAAAATTATTGAATTATAACTTTCTGTAACTTCCTCCATAGTGCCTTTTTTTCATCCTTCACATTTTGTCATGCCTTTAGTTTATTTTTAAATAATCACACACGAAGTTCAACATCATAGTTGGTTGGAAACTATACAAGGCCTAATTCAAGGTGATGCAAGTTTTTTAATTAAGAGAATATTGAGAGTTAAACTGATTTTTATTTTGATTACTTTTATTTATATTTTTCTATATTTTCTGATAAAAGTATAAACAGTTACAAATATAAAGAAATATATGAATATAACTAATACTTTTCAAAATATGTTTACTATCCATTAAACATTTGTAATTGGTGAAGTCCCATGACTTCTCTCTTTTTGACACTTCTGACAAATCCTTCCTAAACATGTTAGCCCCTTTCCTAAAACTCTACTTTAATCTCTTCAAAGTTTTTCTTTTTCCACAACATGATAATTATTCATTGTATAAATGTTACTCAAACTACATATTAGGAGTTGAATTTGCATATAAGGTACTTGTGATTGAAAGACTTGATAAGGGTGAGTAACTTAGTGTATGTAGAGTTGAATTCTTATAGAATTATCTTTTGATAAGCAGAGAACAATACCTCTTATATATTTGCTTCATATTTATATACTCTGTTTTTATATATTTGCTTCATATTTATATAGTCGATTGTTAAAGTGACAATCCTTTTAAATATACCCAAGGTGACATAATCCTGTTGAGTATGTCCAAAACAAATGACATTATGTTGAAGAATTCAGTTATAATATTAACCATGTTATTACGTAGATAATATAAAGCAAACTTAACATTGCACAAATATGAATAGAGAGGGAATATACAGTCCTCCTTAAGGTTTCAACAATTTTTTATACATTCCAAACATATATGTAGATACATCTAATAAAAGAAAATAAGACAGCACTTGCATTTCTTCAACCTATAACCTCTACTGCTTCCACCTTGTCTTGCACTATCCTTCACGCTCGCGTATCACTCGATCATAGGTAGACAACCAACCACACACAAAGTACAAGGGTATGCTTATTTATAAAGGTCATAATTAAATCAAACTTTCACAATTCAATTAATTAACTAATTTAGATCAGTCATAATTCAACCGTACCTTATACTACATACAATCACTCAATCAAATCAAGCAATTTGATAAGACATTAACATGATCTATATTCAATTTCCAAAATAGCATATGTTGAGTCGAATATGCATGAAATCCTACACCTGTCATAAATTTCTCTATAGTGGATTCTAGCAAAAATAACTGTTATGGCTCCACTTGACACACATCTATTGAACTTTCATGCCCCCGTCAAGCTATCGGAGGACATCTTGATTACCTTGTCAATACTAAGGATGTCAACGAGGTAGCTAGGGTACAGCTAGTAGCTCCCACGTACCCTACCTGCTAGATAAATATCCATATCATATTCATTCCCATATTTGTGCAGATATCTATTATGCAAGTACCTGCATACTTTTTTAATATCTGCAGATATCCGCTAGTACACGTAGGTATTTACAAAAATAAAAATAAAAATATTTAAACAACATATTTTAACCATAAATTCAAACAAAATAAAATACATCACTATCTTAAATTTTAAACAAAGTCCAAATAAACTCAAATTTATACAAATCCAAATAAAATTACAAATGTAAATATTAAATAATGTTCAATACAATATAAGTTATTTAATTAATGCTTGGATAAACAAGCCCACCAACATTAGAGGTATTTTTCTCTTGTTTTTCACCTTCCTTGGGAGTAGAATTTTGATCCATAGACATCCTAAACAACAAAACAATGCATATTTAGATAATTTATATAAATTCTAAGATTCTAAGATCATTAGAGTTATTGTTAAAAGTATAAAAATGTGTAAGAAACAAAGACAGGTTGCCAAATCATAATTCAAATCAATCCGTATCTTAGAATTTTAAATCAATATATATAAACAAGTTTTTGAAACAAATAGTGTTGAATGCCAGTTTATAGAGAAAATGAGATTGTATTTTAAAATCAAGTGATAAAAAATAACCCATTCAAAATCAGTGTTAATATTTTAATCATATTTTCTAAATTTTTTAAATTTAAATTAGAGTTTAGCGAGTATGGGTATCCACAAGTACGAATATTATGATACCTATACCTGTCTCGTTAACATGCGGGTATAAAAAAATAGTGTACCCGTTACCGCGGGTATCTATTTATAATATCCATGTTCTACCCATTGTGAATTTTATCTGTGAATACCCACGCAGTGTGAATATTTTTTGGCATCCTTAGTCGATACCTTGAAACCCAGATAAAACCTTTGTCGGCACTTTGTTGGCCTATTGAATCGTGTTCAAGGACTGAATTCTTAGTGACTGTGTAACCACGACCAAGGTTTGAGTGGTATTCGAAAAAACCTTAAAAGGACACTAATTATAATGACTGTTATTTGTAAGTAAATAGTGTAAAACAAGGCTAAGGAATGATTTGACATTTACTAATCCATCAATAGTAGAAAGTCCACCAACCACCCTATAAATAGAAGGAGAAGTAAGGGTAAACGGTTAGCTTTTCAAATAATTACTTTGACTTCTAAATTTGATCCCTTATACCCCCCCCTTCATATCAGTCGAGAATTGAGAGCCTAACAAAAAGTGCCAAGAACCGAGGGCTGGAAAGTGACCAGGAGAAGATTGCGGCTATTTAGGTGCATCAAGAACTAGATGATAATGAGTAGGAAAAAGAGTGATCTTAAGGATTTTTAGGACCTTGTAAGAACATTTTGGCATTCATTATAGGGCTCGGAGAAAGCCAGATAACATAGATGCTTGAGGCAGAACAAATGATCCACTTAACACAGATAGAGATGATGCAAGAGTTGAAAAAAGAATTTGAAACTATGAAAAGAAAAAAGATTGAAGAGTTGGAAGCGCTATGGGAGGAAATTGCATCTACCATGACAAGGTTAATTCTTTATAGCATGGTCAGACTAGTTCTCTTTCAAACTAAACCCCACTATGCAAACCTTCTTCAACTCTCACCACCTAAACTCTGTTCTCTATATGAGTCTTAGAGTTTAATGGAGTTAGGATGACTTCACAATTAAGACTTTTACTCTATACATACCCTAACAATGAATAATGAAGTAATCCTCCTTAGAATTACTCTCATTCATGCAACACAACAAACATGATCACTTTCGTATATTATAAAAATACCCTTTCCTTCATAATCAGAAAGCTTTACAAAACACGCTTATGATTAGTGCAAGAATCAACACTCAAAGCCAAACTAGTAGCACCCAACACCAATAAGCCAACGCCCAACGCCTAAGCCGCTGGAGTTCTCTGTCAAGAGAGCGCCCAACGGTCCCTAATAGTGCCTAGTGCCCCAAACGCCTAGAGCTCATGGTCAAGTGTGCACCCAACGGTTCCTAAGTACCGCCCAACACCAAGAACCCTGGAGCTCATTATCAATAGTGCACTTAGTGGTATCTAGGTAGCACCTAAGACCTAGAACCCCTGAAGCTCACTGCCAAGAAGGCATCTGATGGTACTGAGTTACACCTAGTGCCATATTAGATATCACAATTTAGAATTTTTCATATTAGATTGGTCTAATGGTTTATCTAAGAAATCCTAAACTTCTTCAATCCTTAACATAACTATTATTTGACTTGAAACAACCTCAGATAGTACCATCTAACCAATTTGATAAAATTATAACTCAAATTTTAGATTTTCACCCAAACAAACCATCACAATAACTCAATCAACATAGACAACACATTTTCACATTCATATCCAATAAAGTAGTGTTTGAACACACCATTTATAAGCATCACAAACCATTGACTTCAACAAATACAAAACGACTAAGAAATCATTCAATCCAACCACTTTCAAAAATCACAAAAACACATTAGGACTTGAACAAAATAAAAATAATAGGTTTCCCTTACCTGTAGAAAATTCTATAACTCAAAGTTGCTTCTAGAGCTCTACTCCTCACAAAATGATCTAACTATGCAAAAAAGAAAAAAAAATTAGAAATTTAAGGATATCCTTATGATCAAAGACAAATAGAGACTCACTTTTAGCTATTTTGAGTCACATGCTTTTACCATAGGCCACATGCAATTCAAAATGCACATTGACTTCAAAAGGGGTAAAAAGTGAACTCAATTTATTCTTAACTCTGATTGAATGGATATGTAGAGTATTTTACTAGGATCAATCTGATGGTCTATGATCTTCAAAAGGATGAAAGGAAGTAAGAATTCTAGTGAGAAGGCAAATGAGGGTTTTATTAAGAAATTCTAGAAAGATGGTGGTTTTTATAGAATGAAACTTGATTAATAGAATGAAACTTGCTCCTTAGCTCCTTCAACAAAACTGAGAGGAAGAAGATCTCCATGGATAGTGTGGATGTGGAAGCTGGGAAGAGAGGAAGATATGATGGTGTTTGGTACGGTGTACATGAATTTCCTATGGAGAGGTAAGACCAACTCTTAGGGAAGGAATCCTAGAGTAGTCTAGAAGAGAAGACTAATCCAGGGAGAGCTCAAACAAGAGGTGTGCACCAGTTTTGGAAGCATTTCATTTCTTAAAATTCAAGCTACATTTCATGAGGTAAGCTCCTCCATTTATAGGATAAAAGGAGAGCTAGGTGTCTCCAAAAAGTGGAGGGAAAATTGGTCTAGAAAGTTGAATTTGGAGCCAAAAGGAGTGCATGCAAGAAATGTGACTTTTCCATATAAGCAAGTCACACTCTCCATGCTTAGGTGCGCTCAAAGGAGAGTCTTTTTAGGCAAGCTCACTCTCATTTAAATCCTTCTATGCATCACTCCTTTAAGTCCAAATTTTAAGGCCCAAACTCAATTTGGTCTAAATTACTTTCTAGGTCCAAAAAGCCCACCAAGGCCTAAATGCATGGCCCAACAAAATCATGTACTACTAGGCCTAAAATATTATTCTAAATATTTAGAAGATCCCTAAACTAGGTCTTCATAACTTCTTTATCCTATGTGAACATCAATTTGTGCTTACTTAGCTCAAATGATGCCTAGTCTTCATGGATCCTTCTTGCCATGACTCTTGTGGTTGGTCCCTTGGCTAAGGGTTTGCCATCGTAACATTGACCTTTTATTAATAAAATAATCGAGAGTCATCTTTAAAAATCATCACTACTCCTAGACTATTTTCTAGGTCCTTACATATGTTGGTAATTGTTAAAGTACAACAATTCTTTTAAGTATGCCAAAATCTTATGTGATTATAACATTGTGTCTTACCTTTATTTTAACAATCTTTTTTCTTTGTCATTGTTCTTCTTATACATTCCATTGCATTGTTTGACAATACCACCTTTACAACATCACCCATATTTGTTGATTCATTTTTTAAGTTGGTATAATTAGTTTGAATTAAAATACACTCTTAAATGACTTTTCAACACAACACATCAATCTTTGCAAGGACATAAGTGACCTCATCAACGATCATGGTTGACAAATCTTCTATAACAACCACCATAAGATCAAATCACTCAATCAAAATGATAAGATTTATGTTAAAAAATTTTCGATCACTAATTTTATCTCTAAGAGATTTCATTTGATTCATCAATTTAGACAATTATTGAAGTTGTTCTGATCCCAAGTTCGTTGAATGATATTGTTAGGCTCAATCACCATGCATTCAAGGTATTGTTCACTTTGGAGTGTGGAGCTTCATCACAATTTTTTCCTTAAGAAAATCCTCGAAGGGTGGAAGAAATATTTAACTCGAAGGGTGGAAGAAATATTTAAATTGCCTTAAGTGTCGACTTCTAAGCGATGTGGGATTATTGGGTGTGATAGGAACATAAGCCCCCTAGTCAAGGTCTTAGGGGAATGACAGATCATCCCCAATGGAGGGCTTAGTAGACCGATGATTCGTCTTAGAGCTTCGTTTTTAGCCTCACGGTGGACGCCAATGTTTCGATCCTTAGTTCACCGAGTGACATCGTGATGTGATCCCAACAAGGCTTATAGCTTGGGTCAACGCCTATGCCCAAATCATGCTTAAGGCCCAATACATGGCCCACATGCATCTCAAGCCTAAGCCCATCAAGAGGCCCAATAACAAGAGGCATGTTCAAAAAGATCCAATTGGGCTTCATTCAAGATGGCCCAAACCCACATGGGCTTCTCACACTCTTCACATTGGCCAAAGAAGATATAAAGATTTGAAAAGGTGTATCAAAGAGCAATAGAATAGCAATAAGATTGGCCCGTTGTTTAGGCCTTGCTTTCTAGAATAATAAGTCAAACAATAAGTAGTTCAATTAATAAAATTGGGCTTGACTAAGCCCAATAGGAGATTTAGCCATGAGCTATCAAAAGAGCCAAGGTGGACTAAGTGGAAGTCAACAATTCTTCCTACACCTTATGGATCCAAAGCATCCAAAGGTTAGGAATGCTTCCTCCTTTTTCAAGGCATCATCCAATGGCCAAGATCAAGCCTCCTTCTCCAAGCTTGATCTAATGGCCAAGATCAAGGCCCACTCCATCTAATGGTTCTCCTTTCTCATGTGTAAATGGCTTCATATAAAAGCCAAAATTTCACTCATTTGTAGACACTCTTGAAATTTTATGCAATAGATGCAACTTGAGTTGAGAGCACTCCTCCCTCTATTGCCTTTGAG
>Ga0214545_1012360_pt1 | contig 11208 bp, 6 predicted proteins | sample CNSS4metaG_FD_160064 | JGI IMG/M metagenome (GOLD analysis project Ga0214545, IMG submission 160064) | Root nodule microbial communities from cowpea collected in UCLA plant growth center, Los Angeles, California, USA - CNSS4 | ecosystem: Host-associated > Plants > Roots > Nodule | place: USA...
ATGATTCGGTTCCAGAAGAACCTCAGGTACCTGAAATTGTTGAAAATGATGAGATCTCAATAAATTATGTCATGAATCATAAAATATGGAATCGAAATAAAGTCAATATTGACGAGGTTTTTGCATACAATGTAGCAAAGGATGTTATAAGTGACAATGAGGATCAAGAACCAATGACAATTGAAGATTGTCGGCAAAGAAATGATTGGCCAAAATGGAAAGATGCAATCCAAGCAAGATTAGATTCACTTGCTAAACGAAAGCTTTTTGGACCTGTAGTTCGCACACCTGAGGGTGTAAAACCTATTGGGTACCTATGAGTTTTTGTACAAAAACGAAATGAGAATGGTGAAATTGTTAGATACAAGGCACGATTAGTTGCTCAAGGTTTTTCAAAGACCTGGTATTGATTTTGAGGAGACATATTCTCCAGTATTGGATGCAACAACATTTAGATATTTAATTAGTCTTGTTGCACAAGAAGGTCTAAATTTGCACCTCATGGATGTTGTTACAGCCTATTTGTATGGCTCTTTGGAGAATGATATTTATATGAAACTCCCTGAAGGATTTAATTTGCCCAACAAAGCAAATTCTAAAGAGGATTATTCAATAAAATTGAATAAGTCCCTTTATGGATTGAAATAATCAGGACGTATGTGGTATAACCGTCTAAGTGAGTACTTGTTAAAGGAAGGGTATAAAAATGACCCTATTTGTCCTTGTATTTATATGAAAAGATCCAAGAATGAATTTGCCATAATTGTTGTTTATGTAGATGACATAAACATAGTTGGAACTCGTAATGAGCTCATAAAGGCAATTGATTGTTTAAAGAAAGAATGCGAGATGAAGGATCTTGGAAGGACAAAGTTTTGTTTAGGATTACAAATTGAGTATTTCAACAAAGGTGTTTTTGTACATCTAGAAGCTTATATAACGAAAGTGCTTAAAAAGTTCTATATGGACAAATCACATTCATTATACACTCCAATGGTGGTGAGGTCATTAGATGTTGATAAAGACCCTTTTAGACCTCAAAAAAAAGATGAAGAACTACTTGGTCCTGAAGTACCATATCTTAGTGCTATAGGAGCACTAATGTATCTTGCTAATTATACTCGACCTGATATAGCATTTGCTGTAAATTTGTTAGCAAGATATAGTTCTTCACCAAGAAGACATTAGAATGGAGTAAAACAAATACTCCGTTACCTTAAGGGCAATATGAATATGGGCTTATTTTACCCAAATGATTCAAAACTAGATCTAATGGGTTATGCAAATGCAGGTTATTTATCAGATCCTCATAATGGTCGATCACAAACAGGATATTTGTTCACATGTGGTGGCACAACGATTTCATGGCGATCTGTGAAACAAACAATAACATCAACATCGTCAAATCATGCAGAAATTTTAGTATGATACGCAGGTACGGATAGTATGATACCCGTACCCGACCCATTTATAAACGGGTATTAAAATACTTGTTATCCACTACCCGCGAGTAATAAATACCTGTGGATATTAACTATCCGTCACGAATTTTATCCGCGGATATCCACGGACACGAGTATTTTTGCCATCCCTAATTGTGATTAAACGTGTAGCTATCATTGTTTCCCAATCCCATCATCACCGATGCTACAATTGAGTATGAAGTCAAACTCACTCTCATTTAATTTAACTCCGATAGTATAATAATCATTCACTACTTTGCCAGTGGTGTCGCACTGATCGATGCTTGTGCCAAAATAATTCCTAATTTTCTACCGTCACAGATTCTTGTGTTGCATAAGCATGCATCACAGATGTAACATGCAAGCCAATCAAACCATTCAGATCATGCTATTTCGCACTTCATAATTGTGTTGAATAAAATTTAAATTATTTTCTTTTCTTATACAGTTATATGTTTTAGTTTGTCATGTTAAATTTGTTAATAGTTGGTAAGGTTCTTTCAAAACTATTTTTGATTTTAATTGTTACTGATCATCTTTCTTTTCTAAAAAAAGTATTTATAAATTAAATGAAAATATTTAACGGAAAAAAACTAATTAATTCAACAAACAATTAGAAAACAATTTTCTGAAAAGTAAATACAAATACTTTTCCAAAAGTAAGTTAAAAAAAATACACTACTCTTTTCAGCCTAACCATAAATTTATGTTTATATTTATCAATAAAAACACATATATATTTGCCTTTTAATGATAATATCTTATTTAAATTAGTTATAGTGTAATATTAATATTTTTTTAGATAATTACTTATTTTTTAAAAATATTTTTCTCTTATTATTATTATCGTTCTAACATTCATGGAGTACCGGGATAATTATTCTTTTAATTAGGCATTTGTTTGGTTAAACAATAAAATTGACAATATGTTAAAATTAAAGTTAAACATAAAGTAATTTTGAAAAGTGGACAGTTAAACAAGAAATATATTCTTTTTCTGTAAAAAATAAAAATAAAACTGTCTGTAAGAACTGCTTTTCAAAACTAAAAGGGGGCACGTCAATTTTTCAGCAAACAATAAAAAATAATTTAGTAAAACTGTTATACTCATCGAGTTATTTATATATTATTGTCTTTTTAAGAAAAATAAAACATATACTGTTTTTAAAATGGTGGGAGAATAAAGTTATATATAATTTAGTTTATATAACATAAATTCATAATTTGTATGGACCAGCTGTAAACAAGACTTTTTAATCTACCATTGCCCTTTTTCTGTCTTTATTTATTGATCCCAAAGCCATTCTCTCTCTCTATATATTTCTTCAACCACACTTCCAAGCCCCACCAAAAGACCAAAGTTATATTTACTTACAATTCTCTACAGACAAAGAATATCTCTCATCAGCATAATAAGAAAATAAAAATAAAAATAGTGTGAAGAAATAAGAAAGTTTCAAGTAAACAAAACAGGCAAATAAAATAAATGAAAGCCAAATACTCTCTTTCTTCCTTTCAACAAACCTTGTTTTTCACTCTTCCATATACCATCTCTCTTCTTCAATTTTCATCCAAAGTCCAAACCAACCCTCACCCTTTTTTCTCTCTTCCTTGGTTTTGGCACAGAGAACAAAACAAACTACCCTTCATCACTTCATCCTCCAATCAATGGAAATCAACTTGAGTCTCCAAGACACAGAAACCCCACCTTCTTTGAACTCATCACCAAGAAGCACCAATCTCAGCAAGAACAACAACAACATCATCAACAACAACAATAACATCATCAGCAACAACACCATACCAAAATCCTTCCCCAGATCTGACTGCACCCCTTACCCCACAACCTTTGTCCAAGCTGACACCTCCACCTTCAAACATGTTGTTCAAATGCTCACTGGCTCATCAGACTCCACAAAGCCACAAGATCCAATTCCACCACAACCATCCAAGAACTTCAACATCCCTCCCATGAAAACAACCCCAAACAAGCAGCAAGGCTTCAAGCTCTATGAAAGGAGGAACAACAACAACAACAACCTTAAGAACAACCTCATGATCAACACCTTGGTCCCCAATTTTGGACACACCTCAGGGTTCTCCTCACCCCACAACCCAGAGATTCTCTCCCCAAGCTTGCTTAACTTCCCCTCCCTCACTCTCAGCCCTGTCACTCCACTGAATCATGATGACCCTTTTGACAAGTCCTCACCTTCACTGGCTAGCTCCTCCTCTTCAGAGGAAGACAAAGCCATAGCTGAAAAAGGCTTCTACTTGCATCCTTCTCCCATGTCAACCCCAAGAGAATTTGAGCCTCAACTCTTGCCATTGTTCCCTGTCTCTTCACCTAGAGTTTCTGAGTTACCTTGACAAATATCAAACCAGACTAAAAACCTATATTTTTCTGTATCATCATCATCATCATCATCTTCAAGCTATGATTTATCATTTGATTTTCATTTGAAAGGTACATAGCTTACTCAAATTGTACACTTAGATGATGATCTCTTTCTCCTCTCAATTAGATGACTTTTTCTTTTCTTCCCCCTTTTTTTCTTTTTTAATTTTAAATTTGTCTCCTCGTCTTCCAAGTGTTTGTTATTAAACCTCATCCAAAGGAAATAACCATTACCCAGATAGAGAGAATCTCAATTTATGATCATGTGTGTTGATTCAATTTCACACCAACCACTGAAGAGAAAAGTTATGAAGAGACTCAGAAGAAAGCAAAGAGAGGTTAAGGAAATGAGCATAATTTTTGGGGAGATATTTTGGTGCACAACAGTGTCTGTACCCAGGACTTAACTGTATCCTACTGCATCTCTCATCAAAGAAAAATGTACCCAAAAGGAAGGTGGGTGGGTCAACTCAATGAAGGTTGAAAGGGTCCCTCTTCTTAGTGATTATGTAACATTTTAGTCTGAATTATTAATAGTTTTGGGTTTGGTTTTCCTTGTCTCACTCTTATTGGTTAGAGATTCATGTTAATGTGTAAGTTCTCGTAATCCCTTTCTGATCAAAAAGTAGAGACTTTTTTTTCTTTTCTTTTTCTTGCTTTCTTTCTTTTGTTTTTAACTGAAAAAAAATTAAAATGATGGATAGTGACAGTACCTTGTCTGTAATAATTGTTACATGTTATAGTGAGTATATATGTTGGTACTGATCATTAAAACTTTCTTGTTTAATTGTTCTTATTGCTGATGAAACTATGCAGCAATCTAGTTGGTAAGAATAATCGGTGTTCTGGTTCTGCTTCTTTGTTTTCTGATGACTAATACTAGGCACTAAACTAATATAAACGCCAAAAGTCTTATCTTTATGTGTTAAATTCTAGAGAAGTCTAAAAGAAAATTCGCATGGCTGTTGTAAGTAGCAATTAAATAAGCACTCAAGTGTCTAATAACAATAATAATAATAAAGTTAGTATATTGTTTTAATAATAAATTTATAAAATTGTGATATGTAATATGAAGTTTATGTTAGTTTCCAGTAACAAGAAGAAGGAGGATGAAATAAAATAACGTAGGAAAAAGGAAAGGATATATGACTGAGTGAACTCTGGTGAGCTTTTTAGTGATCAGTGACTCTCCAAAGAAAATCTTATATGGTACAAAATTGTAAGCATAAAATGCATCTTATAAAAATAAATAATTTTTTAAACAAATATAGAAGTAAATTATAAGTATTTTTTTTATCTTTGTTTTCGTCCAAAAATATTAAGATAGTCCTCTAGATTTTTTTAGTTTTGATTTGGTTTTAATCTTTGAAAAATTGATGCAATTTAATTATTTTTTCATAAATTTTTTTGAAACATATGAACGATTTTTCATTTTTTATCAAAATTGAAGCTGTTAATAATAATGATTGATTTTGTTAGTGTAATTAAAATAATCATACGGTCAATCATAATAAAAAATTATTGATCATCTACTACAATAAATTTAACAAAAATTACCAAATTGTATTAATTTTTTAAAAATAAAGATTAAATTGAGTTATAAAAAGTTAGAGAATTAACTTGACTTTTTAAACAAGAACATAAAACAACAGACTAATTACACCTGAATTTTATTTATTTTTTCTTAACTTTTTTGAAAAGATGTTCAAACAAACTCAAAAATTAACCACAAGAGAACCTGGAATAGAGAGATCTTTCCCCTCTCTTAATTAGTTATCCTTGTAAACCAATCAAAGAATAGTTAAAATTACAAGCACACAAAGCAATTTACTATTCACTCCATTTTGTTTTTATTTATTTTATTTTCATTTTTTGGTTTAAATTTTCAACACTGCAGTGGGAAAGCATAGAAATCAAGTAGGAATGACAAACTTACAATGGAAAAAAGTCTAAAGATGGAGAAAGAAAAAGTGGGACTTTTGACACAATCATCATTCTTAGAGAAAGTAATAACTTGGGTAGTGAACAATCCATATATAAATAACAAGATTAGAGAATATGTGATGACTACCTTTTTTTTTCTTCTTTTCTTCCACCTTTTAGACTTTGTTTTGTCATTTAGGTGCATCTAGGTTGGACCCAACTGTGCCAGTGCAATGAACAAAGAATGGACAAGAATAAATTTTCTAAATTTTCTTTCTACAACCTTTTATTCTATTAGGGACATCAAATTCCATGCTTTGTGATAACTTTTTTGACAAATATGGAAGCTAATTAGGTGGTCTAGAAAAGCACCAAGCTAGTAAGACAATATGATAAAGCACAATGAAATTTTTAAGAGGGGTTTAAGGATTTTACTAAACTGTTTAAGAAAACAAAAATTCCCATTACTTTATTGTGTTTTACAACACATTTTTGGAGAGTTTTATAATGTAATGCTTCCAAAAATGGTTGGATTCTCCGTCCTAATGTTGCCAATGGTTTTTATGTTTCAATCCTTAACATGTCAGTTTATTGCACTTTAGTCCTCCATTGTTGAAAAGATCTGTCAACATCTTCACAAATCTCCAAAACTAAGAAATGGGACCACATTCTATCACTTTGCTTTTATGTGAAGACTTTAATTTGATATATTATGTATGCAATTTTGTCTACACTTTCATCTATGAAGTTTCGTAATTTTTACCTTGTTAGGAGTTTTAAGTAAATTAAAAAAAATCTTAACTCTTGACATCATATTTAACTTACATATCATCATATTGCAAAAGTTTGATTGTGTTAAGATCAACATCTAATAATACGATTAACCATCTTTTATTTCTATATTTTTGAATTTAAGATCCATTACTTAAAATATGTAAAATTATACACAACTAATTTTTGGACCAAATTATCTCGAGTTATTGTGGAAACTCTAATATATACCTCATATAAGACATATAGATAATCCGATAAACCCACAAATCACACTAAATTAGGTTTTGGAAACCTTACAAAATTGACTTGTAAGGTAATGTTTGCACAGACTTATATATGATAAATTGGTCTTATCTCTAGTCGAGATCTCCACCATTTGTTTAAGATAACATATTTAGATTTTCTAGTATTTTTTTTAATTTAGCTAATTATATTATGAAATGTGCTAAATGACACATTGATCGATTTTATCATCATTTTTTACATACAAATTCTTAAGAAGTGAATTTTAAGTTTAACTCATCCTTATAAAACTACTTGGAATATGTGATTTGAGTCTACTCATATATTATAAATTCACTTTATCTCTAATTGATTAGAGACCTCCAACACACGTATCCTGAAACATATCCCAAAACATATCTTAAAACATATACATCTTGAGTATGAGAATAACATTAATGGTGATTTGACAGTGACTTTATAGAAATTTAACATTTACCCATATGTGATTATGTTTCATATCATACACGTTCAAATATAAATAGTTATAATAGTATCGATACCAAAAATGTGATAGTAGTTTAGTTGATATTTATTTGATCCATAATCTCACATATGATATTAAAATAAATCATATTTTGATTTGACTAATTTTTTAATTCCATTAATATAAAATAAAAAAAATCCAAACCCAGTTTTAACTTATAAACAAAGCTTTTTTTTTTTTCTTTTAAAAGTTATGGCCTTCAACGTTATTATCTAAATAGTAGGATAAGTGCAAAAGCTGTGACATGTAGGAAAGAAGTACATGTGGGGTAAAGATATACTCCGTATGGTTTATTTGAATTGATCTTTATAGAGACATGTTTAACATGAACCGTTGAATGTGATTGAACTCAATCATTTGTCATTTAAGGACATGAAATAGTGCTATATAGCATTATTGTAATAATATTAAAAAAGAATCAAACTTGAAATTCATAAATTTTGAATGATAGATGTTAATCCATGTCTTACTTTTCAGGATAAATTATAAATTAGTGCATGATATATTTTAATTAATCTCTTAAAATAATTTTTTAGTTTTTATTTTTGAACTTTTAACACCTTTCAAATCTTGATCGTTTGTTTGGACGAGGTGCGATAACATTTTTCTTGTAAAAAACCACTTAAAGTTTAAAGACTTAAATTCATTTGAATGTAGAGAAAAATATATAATTAATAAATATAAAAAAGTGTCACAAAAATTGAAAAGTTTAAATTTAATATTTTATTTTAAAATTCCTAAGAAAAAAATGTATATTTAATATATTTGTATATATGTAATATGTATATTTAGATTTCACAAAATGAATTTTGATATGTAAGCTAGTTTGTTAGTCCTTAAAATTTGACAGGTTGGACTACAACTTTAAAATTCATGAGTTTGTTTTGATTTGCCTCTCTTGTTCCACCAAATTGTGGGATAGGTTGTTGATTTGACAATTCTTTATTTTAAAAAATAAACTAATAAATATTTCAAAAAATTAATATTTCTATATAATATTGCTTAAGTTATACAAATATGTAATAATATTATAATTTGATTATTAGTACTCAAAAATTAGTTTTTAATTATTAATTATAATGAAATAATTTATCATATATACACGTATAATAATTATTTTAATTTATTCAATTAAAGATATTAAATAATTAAATAAAAACTTATAAAAGAATTATATGATTAAATGTCTTTTTAGTATATAATAAATTTTAAAAATATTATTAGGTATTATTAAAAACATTGTTAGTTACAGTATATTATGTTATTTACAATCTTATCTTTTTTTTTGGGTTTAACTCATGTTTTTCATTATTATTCTTTAATATAAATATATTACCTTTATGTATTTTCTATAGTAAAGGAGTTGATCTATACCTAGTTTTCACTATTTTCATAAGGTATCCTAGTTTTCACTATTTTCATAAGATATCAAAGTAATGGATTAGATCTTATTCTAACGAGATTTGTTGTTTGTTGGGTTTATTATCACTCATTATCGCTTATCAATATCTTGTCTCACACTCGAGATATATATGCCTCGGCGTGAGGATGTGCGATAGAAGTCACGCATCGGTTAGAGATAAGGCCAATTTATTATATATAAGTCGGTGCAAACCTCATCTTAGAAGTCAGTTTTGTAAGGTTGAGTTAGAGTTAAAGTTCACTTCTTAACATGGTATATAGAGCTAGGATTTCTTGGTAACCCATATACATTTTTTTTATCGTTGTCCCAACTGCAACCGCCATTATCACTATCGTCGCAATTGTCGTCGACGTCGCCATTGGAGCTGCTGTTCAAATCGGTGACCCCTATATTTTAAAACTTTTTTAAATCTTTTCACAATGTTTCGTTTGATAGATCTAACATGTGAAGTTTATATCTGACAAACGATTTGCCAAGTAGTTTATCTTGAAAATATCATCAAACATGCCTCTATGTTTGACAAACACTCTGTAAAAAACATTTTTCAAAAACTTGACTTTTGCAAAGCTTCACATCTTAAGTTGTATCAAGATTAATAACATGCAATATAAAGAGATAAGAAATGAGAAAAATTTACCAATTTTTTTATACTAGTTTGCCTGTAAGTAGCAGACTATGTTTAGTGCTCGATCTACTAATCAAGTTCTACTAAACAAATAAACACTGTGAAGATAGAAAGTATCATTTAGTCACAACCAACTCTGGCTAAAACTATCCAAGTATCATTCAAACATGTAACCACTGCTAACTAAAAACCTAAGTTTTGTTTGAACACATTCATTCCTTGCTAAAAACGTGAGTATTGTTTGGACCTCAGTTGCTCCTAGCTAAACCACTAAAGATTGTTTGGATTACAACTACTTTTGGCTAAAACACTGAGTATTATTTGAAATGTATCCATTCTTGGCTAAAACAACGATTATATTTTGTTGGCAAAAGGAAGAAGATGGACATCTTCCTTCAATAAGAAGTTTTGATGATGATGATGATGATGACTTATGAAGGATGGAAGACTTAATGATGATACATGGAAAATTGTTGAAGACTTAAAAGAATGTTTTGATTCAAGAGATGCATTGAAAACTTAGGGGTTTAGTTGTTTAGATATTGTAATTTATGTATGTTATTTAAAATAGTTAAATTAGTACGTCAAGAGTCAAAAAGGCAAAACCCAAGCAGTAGAACAACAAGAGAATTTTATTTATTTGTAAACTATAAGATAAAATCTTCAAGTTTTGAGGTCTTTCAACTTCTTGTATCATCATGAGTCTTGAAGATATTTGTTTTTACATCCTTTGACTCCTTAACCTTGTCATAGGACCTTTGAATTACCATGATTCCTCTCCAAGTTCTTCTTCCAATTCTTCTTGTATGGACTCTGAAGATAGTCCTCTATGATTATGACAAAAGGTTTATACACAATTATGAAAAAATTGCCCACCCTCAAATGGATGGACAAATTGAAGCTTTAAGAGAAGTCTCAGAGGAATATTTAAGATCTTAGTTGGTGACAAAACTTTAGAAGCTTACCAACTTGAGCTACTTGCTATCACAAAAATACATGATGTTTTTAACGTGTCATTATTGAAGAAACATAATGATTATAGTTCTATCGTACAAGCTTCCAATATACAATGAAGATGGTAAGATGTAACCACATTCATTAGTAGTTTTAGGTAGAAAAATGAAGAAAAAGGGAAATGGAATGATTACTGAGGTGCTCATTCAATGGCAACGTATGAACCTTGAAAACGTAGTTTGCCAAGAACTACACGACATCATACAAACCTCAAAGGAGCATTGTAATAAGTAGTATTAGGGACATGTTAGCAAAATTAGTTTTCTTATATTTTTGAAAAACCAAAATAGTAATGGTTAGTTGCCAATTTTTTTATCATCTTTATCGCCAACACCCCTCTTCCTGCCCAGTGGGAACCCTTCACCCTGGACCGCTATACTGGCGAAACCGACCCTGACGAGCACCTCAAAGTCTACATCACCCATGTCCCCTGTACACGTCCCAAGACGCAGTCTTCTGCAAAGCCTTCCCCACCACCCTCAAAGGCCCTACCCTAGAATGGTTCACAACCCTTCCGCCTTACTCCATCGACAGCTTCAACGTCCTTTCCCACATGTTCTCCACCCATTTTGCTGGCAGCCGTCCACACCAACTACCACTATCTACCTCCTGGGCATTAGACAGGAACAAGGCGAACCACTTAGAGCGTTCATAGATCGCTTCAGTAAGGTAGCTCTTCGCACCCCACACCTTGATGAGTGCATATTTTTGCCCTCATTCAGTGTTTAATTATGGGTATTTAATTGAATTTGTGTGTTTAAAGATTGATTTAATTGGGATTTCCTATAATTGGGTTTATTGACCATGAGATACAAAAAC
>Ga0214545_1012361_pt1 | contig 11205 bp, 6 predicted proteins | sample CNSS4metaG_FD_160064 | JGI IMG/M metagenome (GOLD analysis project Ga0214545, IMG submission 160064) | Root nodule microbial communities from cowpea collected in UCLA plant growth center, Los Angeles, California, USA - CNSS4 | ecosystem: Host-associated > Plants > Roots > Nodule | place: USA...
GGGAACCAATTTAAAAAAAAAAAAAAAAAAGAAGCTTATATGGCCTCGGGTGGCTCAGAAAACCGAGGCAAAAAGGTTGGCTCTATGGTCTCGGGTTTGTCTGAACCGAGGCAAAAAGGTTGACTCTATGGCTTCGGTTCTTAACCGAGGCCAAAAGCTGGGCTCTTTTGGCCTCGCCCCAATATGTTTCGGTTCCCGAACCGGTGCAGAATATGATAAACAACCGCTGCCAAAGGTCCTTTCTGCACTGGTGTGTATTGACAACATGGTAATCTCCATCTTTTAAAAGTATAAATTCGTTTTTTTTTTCCTTTCGTATTTTCTCAAAACAAAATCATTTTAATTAAAATTAATCAATTCCATAAAGTTTTATAAAAACTATTTATATTTAATTTATCATTGCAGTGAAAGATACTAAAGAGAAAGGAACACGTTTGGCAAGTTAAGACAATCATACCTCGTTTCATATTTAAAATGGTAATTTCTGTTTTAGACAATGAAGTTTATTGACTAATTAATTAAAAAAATTTAAAAATTTTCAAAAAATAAAAATAAATCAATTAACTCATTTATATAAAAGATACTTTTGAAAAAAAAAATACTTATATATTTAGAAACAATTACATATAATTTAACGAAAATTTATAAACACTCTCAATATAGTTTATGAGAAATAAAAATATTTTTATTATTTCTAAATACCATTATTCCAAAATTGATGACTTTGAAATATAGGAATTTTGTTCTACCAAAACATTTTTAATAAAACTTATAAAAGAAAAACATATTAGTGCTAAGGATGTTAAAGTGAGTCAATCTACCACACATGAATTAACTTATCATGGATTGAGCTAAAAAAATGATTAGTTCACTTTGTGTATTGACTCGGTTATGTTTTATAACAAAGTAGAATCAATGTATTCACCTAATTAACAAAATATTATTATAAAGATAGTACTTGAAAATTAAAATTTTGACAAACAAATAAATTAATCATCTAAATTATTCAAACATTATTGAATAACATAATTGTATTTAAAATGATCAAATTGTGAACTTATATAATTAGAAATAGTAAATAATTATAATAAAATACTTTTAAAATCGTTGTAAAATTATTTTAAATAGTGTTGTTATTGATGGGTTATGAATCAACTCACTTTCAACTTATTTCGTGATTTTAGTGAGTCTAAGTTGAGTTCAATTCACATTAAAAAAACTAAATTTTTATCAATCTAACCGAACTCAAATCCGTGTGATGAATTAGGATGGCTCACGAATCAAAACCCTTTTTAACGTCTCTATATAGTATGAAAAATACAGTTATCTAAATCATTATAAGACTGCATAGTGGAGATTATTTATGTGATTAGTTTATTTTAAGAAAATTTAGTTTATAAATTACATTCTAATATTGTGAATTATTTAATTTTATTCTATATTATTATTTTAATATTTTAATATTTATTACGACATTTTTTTCAATTTTATTAAAATAATTATTTATTATACTATTTTTAGTATTTATTAGATTATTTTATTATAACTCAAATTAATTTGACATTAGAACTTAAAGTAAATAATATTTCTTTAAATCACACAATAAAATTGTAAAACAATAAATATAATAATAGTTAAAATTGATGAATAAATAAATAGTTTATAACAATCAATAAAAATTTGATTTGATTAATATTCATTAGATTTAGATTAATAACTTATTCAAATTAAAAATATACAACTTTTAGAAAATAAATAAAAATACTATAATTTCAATAAGAAATTAATTATTTTTAATATAAATTATAGTCACATAATAATATTTTTGTTTAGAAAATAATGTTTTTTATAATAAAATTTGCGTTGCTATATTGTTTTGTGTAGAGTTGTCAAAATGGGTAACTCGGCCCGACTCGGCTCAACCCACCACGGATTGATGATTTAGTGAGTCAACCCAACCAAACTCACTTTTTAGCGAGTCGAAAAGATTCGAACCCGGTCCGGCCCACCACGGGTTAGTGGGTTAAATGGGTTGACTCATGTATTCACTTAATTAAAAAAAATACAAATTTTTTATTTTTTTTTTCAGTCAAAACTAAATTATAATTCTAATTAAAATCTAAATAAACTTTAATACATTCCAAATACAAACCAAAATAAAAAAAACACAAATTATTTATGTGTTGGCTAAAAAAAACTTAACATGACCCAAATGTAAAGTTCAACTTAATAAAAAATACTTGTGTGACTCTTTTATCTGCGGGTTGGTGAGTTAACCCGGCTCACCACGGGTTCAACCCGGATAAGCCGGGTTCTAGATGAGTTGGGTTAAAAATTTCAATCCAACCCGATCCGAACCCGTGGTAAGCCAGGTTAGCTCGCGGGTTCCAACCCATTTTGACAACTCTAGTAATGTAATTTTATCAAACACGCCTGATCTAATAAGTTAGTTTATCGACTAAAACTTATTATAAGTTATGAGTTTATCAATTTGTAATTAATTTATTAAATAAAATATTATATTATATTATATTATATATATATATATATATATATATATATATATATATATATATAAATTTCCATATATAGTTTTCTGCAAACGCCCCAACATCCCTTACTACTTCTTATAATTGTTCAAGCATGCAAATTTCTTTGAAATTAGGTTATTTCGAAGTTTAAATGATGTAAAATAGTTAAGAGAAAACCGTGGTCAACACTGGAACTTGAAGATTGAAAATATGGACTTGCTGACTTAGAAAACAAAAAATTTTATATCATGTGAAAAAAATAAAAAAATATTTTCTCTTAAATTTGATAAATTAAAGTACTCTTCTGAAAAGAAACCTGACAAGTATATTGTTAATACGTAATACTTAATTATGGATTCCATTAGAGATTAAAATTGAATTGAAAATGATGTGAAAGAATTTACATATGCAGAGATATTGTGGCTGGTTGTGAAATGCGATTTTTTCCTTTTAGAAGGAAACCTAATAAGGATCTATTTGACTAAGAAAGTTGAAGATAAGATGAAAAATCTTTTTCTCGTGCTACATATGTGAGTCTTGTAATAAAAGTTATGTCAGTTTATATAAATATATATAACACAGAAGCACGTTTGGTGTAGAAAGCTTACATTCATGGGCTCTACCAAACAGTAGTAAATGAATGGAAAAAGCAATGTGTGATGAACCCCACAGTATTAAATTGAAGGTGCTAAATTCTGGCATGCAAGGCAACGACAGAAGTTGATTAGTAGATACAAATTCTTTTCCTCTCATATGGTCCACATATTGCTTGCTTCTTGGTGGATGCTATTATGAAACATCACAACCATTACACCATATTGAGGTATCTTGTCTTCAAGGGTTATGCAATATTTCTTATACATATATGTGTTATAGGTACCACCCAAATCTTATGTCCGTTACCATACCAACTAAACTAAATCATTTAGTACTGTGTCGGATCACCTTGTCTTCTGCTTCATTATTCTTTTTATCAAATACATATATATTCATTTTTCCAATTTCTTACATATCTATGTGCAGTCATTTTGAATTTGAAGAAACATATGCATACTAACTTACATTCCAAACTAAATTTGTGGATTGCACTTGAAATGTAAGCAAGAATTAAACTATATCAATTCAGTGATAGTAGGTCATCACTTGTAAAGCCTATTTTATTGTTAGTGATATTCTCCTTCCAACCCTTTATTATTATTGTCTTCCTCTTCCAAACCCCTTCATTAGTTGCCACTAGTAGCATAATGGTAATGATGCAAAAAGGGCATTTGTCTTGGTCTTATATTGTGAAATAGTTGTAGGTTGAACCATAGTTGATTATATGTTTTATTTTTCTTTTATTGTTGGTTTTGGAGGTGGTTAAGTTTTTTTTACCATGGTTGGAGGTTTCTAACGTCTTTTTTCTCTTGCTTTCCATAATCATCACCTTGATTTCGAAAATGATGAGTGATTATGTATACTTATTTTTGAGTTTATATATATCTTTCAATTCCATTCTTCGGTTATTTTTAATTTCTTAATATATATATTTTTAAACTCAACCAATAAATCAACATGAAATTGAAATTGAAAATGAGTTTGACTTTTTATATAACATTTTAGGTTAAATATATTTTTAGTTTTTAAACTTTGACGTAAAATTAGAGTTAGTTCATGTTTAAACTTTGATACAGTTTGGTTTTCAAATTTTAAAAATTAATGTAAAATCCTCCTATTTTAAAAAAATATTATGTGTCAAACACATTTTAAAATGACGTTTGAATTGTTTACATCGTTTTGACCTCAAATATTAGCTTAGAACACTGATTAACAAGCCCACAAAAAGTAATGTCGTTAGCTTAAAATGATTATATGTTTTCTGTTATTTTTAAAGTTTAGAAATTAAATTGTATCAAAGTTTGAGATAAAAATAATTGTGTCCGAACAAGGACTTAAAACATATCTAATCCTAAAATTTTAGATTAAAACTTTGTAAAAAAGAAAAAATAGAACAAGTGATTCCGTTAAATTTGGTTAATTAGTTTTTGATAAAATTTAATCATCAATGAAATTAATGAATATTTTATATTAATAAAATAATTATAAGAAAAATCAAACAATAGTATATTTGGATCTAAATGGTCAATTTATCCGCTGTGTTTGACTGGTCAATCACATTAGTTTATAGCAGGTTACTTTCTTCAATTCATGAAACATTTATTTGGTGAAAATGTTTTCTTACGATGTTATTTGTTCAAGTTAAATAAAGAGCTCTCCGTTATGTTGGATAGCTTGTGATGATTCTCCAATTTAAACTACTTTCTAAACATTGTATTTTCTAAATGGAAGAATATTTTTTCAATGTTTTTCATAAAATAAATTCTTGAATCTTATATTAGTACAATCAAACCCATCTCATATAAGTTATTATACACTCTCTTCTTCTTTTTTTGTCGATTGTAGAATGGATGAATTCTTCCCCGATATAAAAAGTATAACTTTTTTTTTAAAGAAATAATATTTTGACTACTTTATATAATATATATTATTTTACAAATTTATTAAAATAAAATTAATATTTGAATTAACAAATAAAAATGAATAGTATATATACAAATAATATGAATAGTTTTCGACTAGTTGTTATAAAGGTTGTTACCATATCTTTAATTATATTTTTTTTATACCGAACTTTGAATTGATACGAAAAATTCCTTTCAACATTTATTATAAATTACAATTGATGTAAAAATTGCATGCAGGAAAGAAGAATGTGAGCCCTCTTAAACATGTATACATGTTTTTACACTCATTTGCAACCCAAATTGATTGTCATACATACATATTTCTAAGAGCGACATGCCATTCTTGGAAAACAGCTTAGCATTGTTGATCACCATGCATTTAGAGGACATTCATTCATTATTTTAATATCCTACCAAACTTTGTTTGGACAATACGATGCTCAACTTCCATGTAATAGTGATAGTAACAAACATCTTAAACTTTGTCTAAGATCTTTCTCAATAAAGAGTGAGTGAGGAAAAATGGGTACAATAGATTCATGGATTGTCTTCACAGCCGTCAAAGGCATCATAAGAACTGACAACAACAATGTTGTGATAATATACCCAACAACTACGGAACGATAAAGGGTGGTTGACAACAACTAAGAGTGTTTTGGGTTATCATAACGACAACAAAATATGTAATGCTACACATTTACGTTTACATTCAGTTGTTCACACATTATTTGACAAGTGTAGCCTTCACTGCTGTTTGGTCATTGTTGATTCCACTTCTTTGTACACATAAATTTCAATTATGCTACCCCCAAGTGTTTGCACCTATGAGCATATATATCATTTATCTCACTTGCATCAGAGTTACAAAAATTAGAACATGGAATATTAAAGACATTAGATGGGTTTAGCTGGCATGAATAAAGAGATTTGAAAAGTTAATTAAAGTATGTGGTTGCTCAAATAAAATTAAAACAAAAAGGTTATTCCAATCTATCTTGACTTGGTTTTGTGTAACCAATTATTGTGTACTTGCAAAGTACAAGTTTGAAAATGGTTGAAGCAAAACTAAAGCTTAAAATAGTATACAACTTAAAGTTATCACTGCTAAACGAAATAATGTGTAAATTACTTTTTCCTATAACTATCACTTGATTGTAATGTTCAACATAGAATTATGCTTCCAAAATATTGTAGTAAATATCTTAGTTTAAAAGATTTGCGATTCCTATCTTAGGCATTAGTGTTGAAGAATAAAGTGATATGAGTAGACGTGACACGTAGTGTCTGTAAATGGTAAAATAAGTGGTGATAAAAGACGTTGTAAATATAAAATAAAAAGAGAGTAAAATAAAAAGAAAATGAGAAAATATATATTAGGCCTCGTTACTCTGACTATCCCTTTCCCACGCAGGTGTCTAAAATTAAGATACGGAACCTCACTCACAAATACACGTACTGCATCATAACTACTTGCACAGTGATTTGTGATGTTTATCCCTCTATATATAACGTTGTTTTCTTACCCTTCTCCTTGAACTTGCTTACTTTGCTTGTGGCTTTTTCTCTCTTCCTCTTGTTCTCTGCACCAAACCTTCCAAAACCGCTAACTCAAACGTTTCAGTATTGGTCCACAGCAGCAGCAATGGGTAGGTCACCATGCTGTGAAAAAGTGGGCTTGAAGAAAGGCCCTTGGACTCCCGAGGAGGACAAAAAGCTGATGGCTTACATAGAAGAGTTCGGCCACGGAAGCTGGCGTGCCTTGCCTTCCAAAGCTGGTACTTGCTGCAACACAACACACAATACACAACCTTTCTCTCTTCTTCTTCTTTTCTTTATGAGGTGTGTGTTATGTTAATAGCTTCTTGCTTTTTACGTACTGAACTTTAGGCCTTCAAAGATGTGGGAAGAGCTGCAGACTGAGGTGGACTAACTACCTTCGACCCGACATTAAAAGAGGAAAGTTCAGCTTGCAGGAAGAGCAAACAATCATTCAACTCCATGCCCTTCTTGGGAACAGGTGAGAGCAAACCAAAATCACTCACTCACACTGCTGCACAACTCCTACATGTCATACACCCATAAACCAAAAATAACAACCCTTCCTATTCCCACTTTATTAATATTCATAGCTAGGAAAGTTAACTTCCATCGAATAATTTTAGTATGCAACTCCTACAACAACATCAAGCCATTGCCATTTATAAACCAACAATACACTTACATTTTTTATTCATGTTTTTCACATTCCTCTCATCACAATTCAACATTTCCATTCAATGCTTGCTAACTGACTGTATAATGCCTGTTTTTGTGCTGAATATTTTTGGAGCATAGATGGTCAGCTATAGCGGCTCAACTTCCGAAGAGAACCGACAACGAGATAAAGAACTACTGGAACACACACCTGAAGAAAAGGTTAACAAGAATGGGGATAGACCCCACCACCCACAAGCCCAAAACCGATGCGCTTGGTGGCTCCGGTGGTTGCCAATCCAAGGACGCAGCCAACCTCAGCCACATGGCGCAGTGGGAGAGTGCTCGTCTCGAAGCGGAAGCAAGGCTGGTGAGAGAGTCAAGGTTGCAAGTCCAGAACAACCTGGGACCCGGCTCCAACACACAACCCGCGAGGCTGGTCCTCAACAAAATTACTACGCAACAACCCTCTCTACCACCCTGCCTCGACATCCTCAAAGCATGGCAAAGCTCATGGTCCAAGCCACAACCACCAACCAAAGAAAGTAACCCCAAAATGATGCATAGCATGTACGCCATGATGCTATCCACGGAAGACACTCTAGAGTCACCAACCTCCACGTTGTGCTTTCCGGGAACAGCACCAACTATGCTCCCTGTCTCCAACAACAACAACATCGGAGTACTGTTCAACGAAAACAACAACAACATGTTTCCTCTCCCCAGCACAAACATGGATGGTGGGTTCATGAAAGAGAACACGGTGTTACATTTGCAAGACGATGATATTATGGCGGCTGTGGAAGCATTTAGAGGCACTACTACAATGTACGACAGCAACAATAATGTTGTTCCTCCCACACTCCCCAACGGTGTCGTCCTCGAAGGACTCAACAATGATGAAGGGTTGGTTTATGAGTCCAACGATAACTTGGGAGCGGAGGAAGAGAACATGGCAATGATGAACGGGGATGGAAGCCTCTGCAACGTGAACCTGGAAGAGAATAACAAGCATTACTGGAATAACATATTTAATTTGGTGAATGATCCCTTGTCTGGTCCCTCTGTCTTCTGATCGTCTCATCGATACACGGTTGTGTGGTGTCGTATGTTAAACTAGTTAGTTAGAGTAGCCGTTAGCTATAGGAGTTTATTAGGTTAAAATGCTACTAATAGTAATAATGTCTCACAAAATAATCATGTAACCATCATATTCTTGTCCAAAATAGTAGATTAATTAGGTGTTAACAGTTCAGTTCATGGGTGTGTACAAGTACAAGTAAGTAGTAACCCCTCTTCATCAGCGTAATATTCTAGGATTTCCGAAGACAACATCAAATATTTATTTAATTAATTATAATGTACTTCCTGCTCCCTCTTTCCATGGCAATCATTAGCATTAACATTAACGATATACTCATTATTATGATTAACCTTTAACACTGAATCTGTATAGGGAAAAATTAGGGGTACGCAGCTAGGTGAAATTTATATGTGGAACTTATGAAGTTTGGTAGAATCTTTTAGTGACCTGCGTATTGCTCTTCCATTATCAGCATGTACGTCACTCTTCATTTATGAACTTGAATTAATGATGTTAGCTGGCGGAGCAAGCATCTATTTTGATTTAGAACAAGACCCCACCAATCTGCACCTTCCTGTCAACAAAATCACATTATTATACATTCAAAACAAATTTTCAAAATCTGCATTATCACCATCTCACAGACCACACTTGCATATTCTCTAATATTAAAGATTAAACAAATAAATAATACGTAAGACATAATGCATGCTGCACATTACAAAACAAATCTCTCCACCTATTATTATTCAATACCACTACAGATACACGCTTCCACGTATTCTACTTTTCCTATATACCAAGTTGCCGTTTAAGGTTTTAATAAGGTTTTTTTCCAGAAAACTAAAAAATATAATTTTTCTTACATTATTATAAATATGTACTTAAAGAACAAAAATACAAAATGATAAAGAATAATGAAGGTTTTTTGAATTTCAAAAGGAGTAGTGTTTTGTGGGCAAGCCTCCTTTATTGAATTCTACTGTTTTGATAGATAGGTATAAGAGGATGTCTTTCAAACATTTTCTAATTTTAGATATGTGAGATGTGAATTTATATAAAAGGAATAAGCACCACGTGCATTTTAGTTAATGAGTTGAGTAGCTAAGTTGGTCCACCATATAAAAAATGCAGTTAATGACGTCAAGATTCCTGGTCTCAGGGAGGAGTGTGAAGTTGGGTTTGGGATAGATGCTACAAATTGGGTCAATTCCTAGCAGGCCCATTTCATATTAAGTACATAGTTCATGGTATTAAATCAATATGGTCCTCTCAACTTTAATATCTGCAACTTATTCAATGCAAGTTGCTCTACTTGTTTCACATTATTCATTTTCTTATTTACTTTGCTTTCCTACAAGAGTACAACATTATAAACGTATCAACATTTTATATCATTTCATTAGACTCATTCATCCATATGATGTAAATTAGATTTGGGTATTATATCAGCCATTTCATAGAGTAATTCTCACTCATTTTCATTCACTACCAACATTTCATGTTTTTTACTTTTTTAACTTTGTCGGACGCGTATGTAAAAATAATAAATGATATTTGGTGCATATATTAACGTGGAGGTAAATGTTTGAAGTACAATAATAAAAATATAGGTGTGTTAAAAATAAGGGAGGTGCAGAAGCAATATATAGCACCAACTATAGCTAGATGGTGAAAATCATCATAGCTTGAGTATAAGCAGAAAGCTTCACCGATCTTAATTAATCTCCAATTTATTGGGAACAATAAAAAAAAAGTATTCTACAAATTGCAAAAATCAAACGTTGAAAATATCAAATAACGTGTGTTTACACAGCTCATGAAACAAAAACAAAAAGTATTGAAACACTATTCTAAGCGAAAAACACATAACAGTTAGTATGATGAAGTTCATTGGCGTAACCGTGTTTTTATTTGACTATATGAAGTTCGAGTTGTTTCGATATCATTAATATGTTATTGTTTCACTTTGCTATATCTACCTATGAAGTAAACATCATAAATAATGTTTGGTATATATTATTGTGGATATAAATGATTGAGGTACAGTAATTAAAATATAAGAGTAAAAAACATAGCACAAGGGTGAAATCCCCTATACCGGCGGTTTTGATCCTAAGAACATGAAAGATGTCTTCAATGTATCTTCTAAAGCAAATTTTTTTAACATTTTTTTTTTGTATTAAATTTTATTAGAAACTATAAAAAAGTTGAAAGTTTTATATTTTATTCAATAATGATTTTTTTTTTTTTTTTGTAGTTTTCTAAAATAACATTTTCTTTCTCGTAAAACGGAAATGTTAGTTTTAATTTCAATTTTCTTTTTTTTTTCTTTCGAAGAAATAATTCTGGTTGTTGTGGTAATTTCTTCTACTATATTTAATAGTGATGATCATCTGTGTCAAGTTGCTAAATTTGTCGAATTAGAAAATATTTATATCATAAAAAGAATTAGATTACCAAATGTCATCATCATGTATTAAATATATATATATATATATATATATATATATATATATATATATATATATATATGGGTTAAATATATATTTTTTCTTTAATTTTCAGTGAAAATTGAAATTAGTCACTTTTGAAACCAATTTAGTTTCTCAACTCTGTAAATACATGGATTTAGTCATTTAACCAAATTTTATTAAGTTTATTTGACGTTTCAAACACATTTAATTATAGTATTTTAGTTTGTTTACACCGTTTGACACATGTTCGCTTCAATGTTAGCTGAGAAATGTGTTTCAAACATCAAATAAACTTAAAAAAATTGGTTTAAAAGACTAAATTCACCTATTTCAAAAAATAAGGGACTAAATTGGTTCAAGGTTTCAAGAATGATTAATTCCAATTTTTACTAAAAGTTGTAGGAACATAAACATAT
>Ga0214545_1012364_pt1 | contig 11203 bp, 8 predicted proteins | sample CNSS4metaG_FD_160064 | JGI IMG/M metagenome (GOLD analysis project Ga0214545, IMG submission 160064) | Root nodule microbial communities from cowpea collected in UCLA plant growth center, Los Angeles, California, USA - CNSS4 | ecosystem: Host-associated > Plants > Roots > Nodule | place: USA...
TATGTATTTCTATTTAATAATTTTGACATCAATTTCATGTTATATATATATATATATATATATATATATATATATTATACGGGGCCGTATTACACCATATGCCTGCATTTTACTTTAATAAAGACTCATACATACACATTTCAATTTGATATAACATTGAAGTGTTTATATGTACATGTGTTTTTATTTAAAAATTTTAAAATCAATTTTATGTTGTATTTAATTTATAGGGACCATATTACATAATATGTTTACATTTGAGTTTAATAATGACCCATATGCATTTTATTTTAGTATAATATACATGTTTTTATTTATATCTATGTGTGTTTATATTTAAAATTCTGAACATCAATTTCATGTTGTATATTTTATAGGGACCATATAAAACCATATGCCTACATTTTACTTTAATAACGATCCGTGCATATACATTTCATTTTAATATAACATACAAGTATTTATATATACATATGGTTCTATTCAAAATATTTAAATCAATTAAATATTGTATTTAATTTATACGGAATCATATTACATAATATATCTATATTTTACTTTAACAACAATGTATATATATGCAATTTAGTATAATTTAATGATAATATTATTTATTATTATTATTATTAATACCATTATTATAAATTTTTATAATTAATTAAATTGATAACATATGTAAATAATAAAATTAATCATTGTATGCAATTAAACCAATAATAATAATCATTTAAATAATTGATTTATATAATAATAATAAAATTTCTGTTTTAAAAATTACAAAAATAAAAAATAAAAAACACGACCTACTAGTTAATAAGTCTAGTTAATAAGTTAAAAGAATATATTTTAAATAGGTGGATTTAAGTTCAATTTATTACTTCAGAATTAAATTATAATGCTAAGCCCTTGTGCTCGGAGAAGCTTCTCCAACCTCTTAGGCCTAAGCCAAAGCGTGTTCACCATCTTCACCGTCCATAACGGAATCACAGCAACCATCACGCTCAACACACACACTGTTGCAACTGAAAATGGTGAAGAAGATAATAGCTCCATTTTTTTTAGGAAGGATCTATTATTCTTTCCAGATAAATCCACCCATTCACGTGCACAATGTGTGTTAAAATATTATAATTTCAACGGTTTTATTTAAGAAAATTAAGAATCAGTATTTAAGTAATTTTTTATCTGCTGAATTTAAAAAAAAATAATTATAAAATGAAATCAGGGTGTCAGTTTGACTGTCAAGTCACTTGGCACATGATTATAGGCGTCTCGTAATTATAGACATGTGTAAGAGGCGTGGTCCGTGCCATTTCTTTCGTTCCTTCTTTCTTTCCCTATCTTTTGCAAATTTCTCCTCTCTCTTAGTTTCTAAAATCTCTTCTTCATGTATCATTTTATTTTTTTCAAAATCTGCCATACTTTGTTAAGAACTAAGAAATATCTTTTTTAAAATTTTTAAATACATCTTTTTATGCTTTTGCCGTCAATTTTAATGAAGCAAGTTAAGAAAATTAATTCTCAAAACTAATTTTACCACATATTAAAATGTTGTCATATTTAGATATCATGTTTTAAGTTTCTAAACTTTGAGTAAGTAACTGGAGATTTAATTGGAATAAAGAGTTACAAATAAGATGAACTGGTTTACTTTTATTTTATTGATGTCGGAAACTAAATAAGATGGATTGTAAAACAGGTGTGATTACTACAAAAATAATTACTTTTATTGAGGTTATATTTAGTGTTTTTGGAAGTTTTTAACCCCCACTAATAATTTTACCAGAGTTTGAAATTCACTAGAAGAGCAAACGTGGCTAACGGATTTCTGAAATTTTTAACAATCCTTAGAACTAGTGCAACTTACTGAGAGTTTCAAAACCCTCGTTAATACCCAGGGTTCCGAAAACCCTCATTAATACTTAGGGTTCCGAAAATCCATGTTAATACCCGGGGTTCCGAAAACTCCCGTTAATACTTGGAGTTTTGAAAACCCCGTTAATGCTTGGGGTTCCAAAACCCCCATTAAGGCCTGGGGTTCTAAAAACCCTCGCCTAGGGTTCCAAAAATCCCATTAATTCCTTGAAAACACCTGTTAATACTAAAAAGTTAGTGATTATATTATTATGACATTGCTATAATGTTAAAGTTGTACTTTCCTAATAATTAATTTGTTTAGTTTATTTTTTGAGTATGAAAAGAACCTTATTCTATGGAATTTCAAATGGTACCAGTAGTGGAATAACAGTCATAATGCTCTTAATATAATAAGTGTTGGAGATGTAGCATTTGAATTATAATGACATAATAAGCAAGTGAACTAGCTAACTACAATGAACCAAAATGTAAAAGGAAATTAGAGTTGTTTCCCATTAGCATAACTAATCAAAAGTTTCCTAGAAGCATATTTGTTGACAAATTCTAAACGTAAATTAATAATATCGTCTAATGTAGTGCTTGATATTGATCATTTGTTTCTTCGTTAGGAACACTTCCTTGATTAGATACCTAAAATATAAAAATAATGATAATTAATAACTTTCCAAATATTAATATCATACATATATTAATTTAATCAAGATTTATATATTATCGTTGGTGCATGATGCATAGCAAAATCACGAGGCAACTCTCCTTGATAATTTTGCACCAAAAAATTAACCATAGCCTTCATTTCATTGAGTTGGGATGTCAATGTAGAAACCTATTTTAAAACACAAAATTAATCAAAATAGAGAAAATAACTCTTATTTTCTACTTTTGAAGAAAAAAAATGGAGCTCTTTTGACAATCTTGGTTTACATAACATAGACAATCGACTTACTTCAAACTTATTCAAACTTCAAATTTGAAAAAAGTAATGCATCATGATCAAAACTAAAAAAACTAATTTGATTCTGTAATTGAGCATTAGAAGGATAATTTGAAGACGTTTCACTATATGAATGACCCTTAGAGCCAAACACTTTAGATGGGCAAGGACCCAAACCCAAACCCCAACACGCCCAAAGTGTTCTTGGCTTCCAAAAGCAAAAGCTAGGGAATCAATACTCGATATTTCTTTTGATACAAATGATGATGATGATGATGTTGATTCATATACTTGAATTTTCTCCTACAAAGAACATAAGAAGAAAATAATTAAAAAATAACACAAAGTATGGTTGACAATTATAGAATTTATTAGAATTGAACTTACACTTATTTCCCTAGTGTCAACACCCAATTTTGTCCGGGTTATAATGTATTTTACCTTTTTTCTCATAATCTTATTTTACTTTTATTTTGTTTTTTTCTTTTCATCTTATTTTACTTTTATTTTTTATTTTTATTTTTTATTTTTATTTTATTAATTTTTTTTTATTTTTTATTTTTTATTTTTCGTTTTAATCCTATTTTATTTATTTTTATTTTATTTACAATTTTCTTTATTTTCCTTTTTTTACTTTTTATTATTTAAGAAAAAAAATGAAATGAAAAAGAAAGAGAAGACCAAAAGGTTAACGTAAGGTTTCTGATAGCTATGGGTGGGAGCTAGCTGGTCATGGTTTAGGGTCATGATGGCTGAAGAAGGAAGGAGCAGGAAGCAACATCTGCTTTCAGCCTTATCCCACGTCTCGAGGTGGGAAAGGAACAGAGGAGAGGCACAACAAATATCATCAGAGATCCCTTCATTCAGCACCTTCACCTTCTTCACTGAAGGGGAGCTTTTTCTCATTGTGTTCTCTACAAGATGAAAAACAACACCTTCACTCATTCTGTTCATGACTTCCCAATCAGTTTACATCATCGCCAACCATCAGTTTTAGCTGCATTTTCCTTTTTTTCTCATCCACTTTCATCTTAATCATTCACCTGTACAAAAATACAAAACAGAGACCCAAGAGAGACCCACGGGAAAATCCCCTCCATTCACGTCCTCACTTTCACCTCAGACTCATTCTCCATTCCAATCCCGCAACATTCCCATTCGTAGAACACCACCTCAACATCACAACACCACCCCATCCTGCAAACAAAACACAAAGCAAAAAACCAGAATCACAACCCCACCCCTACAATCCAATACTGCACCGGATCAGAACCCACATTCCAGTCTCATTTTCTCCAATCAATCACATCCGATCAAACCCAAATGGAAAAACAAAGAAGAGAGGCCACCGACGGGTTGGAGCTTTGAGCAGAGAAACGTGTTCACGTCGACAGTGCTCTCTACAAGCGGTAACGGTGCCGTGGCGGCAGTCCCGCTCGCGGTGGTCTAAGCTGGAAAACGCGAGGCCGGAGCGGCGTGGCGTGCGATGGCGGAGCTCCGGGATCTGGCGTATCTCGCGCGTAGGAGAAGAAACGAGAAGAGAGACGATTCGCGGAGTTAGGTTCTCGTCGGTGATCCTTCCAGTGGTGACTGGCGTCGACGACGGCGTGTCTCGCCGGCCGTGGGACTTGCGGCAACGACACCTGCTGCTGGAATATTGGTGGCTCGAGGCAGTGGAGAAGGGGGTCTCGCGCGTTGGAGAAGAAAAAAAAGGAAGTGTGTCGCCGGTGAGTGGTGGTCGGCGTCGTCGCCAGCGTCCCTGGCCCGCGGAATGGGTGCGACGTTGGTGATGGTCATTGCCGGTGTTGGTTTCGTGCGGGAGAGAGAAATAAGAAACCCTCGTGGTTTCTCTTTGAGAAGAAAGGGGTTAGGGTTGTCACACCATTTTCATGTTATTGGATCTGCCCCCTTTGTTCTCCCTTTGCACCTCTCACCTTAGTATTTGCACCCCTTTTGTGTGGTTTGAATTTGTGTTTGCTCAGCACACTCCTCTGATTACTGCATGCACCCCACATCATTTTATGTCTCACTTCATGCACACCTTCAATTTACTTTGTGCACCTCCATAATTGCTTATTTCGCACCCCATGTTTTGTTGGTCTTGTTTTAGGTCTGATTATGTTTACTTCATGCACCTCACACATTACTCATGCACCCTATTATTATTATTATTATTATTATTTTCTTTCACTTTTGTCCTTTTTGTTATTAAATTTTCTTTTATCCTTTTTTTTATTTATCTATTATTATTTTTTTCTTCTAAAAAAAAGAGAAAACAAAATATTTTAAACTATAAAAATTACAAAAAAAGTAGAAAAAAATTTAAAAAATGAAAATATTCTCTTTTGCTTTATTGTGTCTGTCCGGTCGCTCGCATCGTGTAACACTCATTTCCAAAAAAACCAAAAATAATTTTCTTTTCCTTTTAGTGTTTGTCCGACCGCTTGCGTCGTGTGACACATATTTTCAAGTAATTTAAAAAATACCAAAAAATACAAAATTTTTAAAGTACAAAAATATCAACATTTTCAAGCAAAAAGTCTTTTTTAAGAACTACGTGATCCTTGATTCTCCCATGTGAGATACGTAGGAGCAAGGCCAATCCTTGTCGGGTTTACCTCAAAAAAATTAAATCATTTTCCAATTAGTTTTTTTTTAAATATCTTTTAAAGAACTACGTAACCTTGATTTCTCATCTTTAATGAGAATACGTAGGACCAAGGTCAATCCTTGTTGGGCCCAAAAATTAAAAAAATATTTTTGTTTCTTTTAGTATTATTTGTCTCATTATTTTTGGGGAAAATTAATATTTCGAAAACCACAACAACTTTGCACTTTTAATTAAAGGTACCGCCTTCGGGTGGGCGCTGTAGGGTGCTAACACCTTCCCTACGCGTAACCGACTCCCGGATCCAAAAATCTGATTTTTCGCAGACTTGCTTTATTTTTATGGTTTTCCATAGTTTTCCAAAAATAACTGTGGTGGTGACTCCAATATCTTTTTAAACCCGTTTTTTTTCGGTTCGTCGTCCCGTCGCGATTCCGGTTGCGACAGTTGGCGACTCCACTGGGGATTCTAGAGAGTCAAGCCATTTAATTAGATATGCAAACTTGATGTGATTTTTCCTAATGTTTTCTTTTCCCTTTCTTTTATTTGTATATTCTTCTCTTCATATGTGTTTGTATATATTTTCTTTTTGGGTAAATTGTGTGTGAATTATTTTTGCTTATGTTGATAGATATTTTGGAATTGCTCTATTTGTTTGGGAAGTTTCTGGCTATTCTGCAGGTGGGGTTTGGGTATGCATCATCCTCCCTTCACACACACATTGTGCATATCATGAGCGGGGCTCTATACCCGGGTCTGTGTAACTTAGAATTAGAGGGGATTGTGTAGCAGTGCCATAGTGGATGAACTTCCCAAGTGGTCATTGTGAGAACTCCAACTAGAGTTTGCTTGTTTCCTTAGTACTCTTACTCCTTGTTGTATACCAACTATTGTGGGAAATATCATGAAGTGAGCCATAACTCTAGTGACCTTGATCCTTAAGTTTAAGGAACCATCCCGATGAGCTCATGTACTTCACCCTAGACCTTAAGCGCCTAACCTCTATTGAGCACAAAGGGAGATTGCTTGCTTTAATCATCATCTTGTGGTGTGCATAATATACATGTGAATAAGTGCCTATTGAGGCACAATCACGCATAACATTTTTTATATCATACATCACATCTTATGAAAATAAGCGCCTCTTGAGGCAAAAACATGCATTTCATTATGTCACTCGGCATTCATGCATTTCATTATGTCACTCTGCATATCATGCATGATGTTTCCAAATAATTATATCACATTTCATCATCATATCATGGGAATAAATGCCTCTTGAGGCACATGCATTACATCTCATGTAGGTTTTTTCAATTAATTGCATATCATGCATGGTACTCTTTACTCGCATCGACATACAAGTGAGTAAGTGCCTCTTGGGCACAAACTTGCGTTGCAATTATTGTTTTTAGTCATAGTGGCATGTACATAGTTTTTTTTAATCCATATCATGCATCTCACCTCATATGAATAAACAGACTCTGCAAAAGAAAGGAAGGAAATAAAAAAGGTTGTTACATTTTGAGTCACTTGTTTATCTCGTAAATCATCAAATTCACTTTTTGAAAAAAAAAGAGAATAATGGGGTGTCACGCTTTTCTGGGGTCAAATGTTTAATCAAGAATAACAACTTGACTTTTTCTTTTGAGACGTTCGTGTGTGCATGGTTTGAAACAGTCCATCCTTCGGCTTCCCTACAATGAAGGATTTGCCCTATCAACATTGACATTACCCAAGTTGATAAACATAAACCGTTAGAGTTGGCAAATTTTCTAAGTTTATCCTTGTCTACACTTGTTGGGTGGTCCTTGAATCCATTGAGAAAAAAAATTTCATTAAAAAAGGGAAAATGAGAAAAGAAAATAAAGTTTGCTAGACTCAAAACCAAAAAAGGCAGTTTTGGCAAAAAAAAAAAAAAAGAAAAAACAAAAAAAAAACATGCTTTGGTCAAATCAATAGGTTGAATGAATAGATAATGTTTGATATCATATCTTTTAAAGCATTTGTCTAATCTGCATAACATGAGATTTTCAAACTCATCCTTTTTTGTCATTACATTTTCACCATAAAGCCTACATTTTGAATTTCATGGAGGATCAACATAAAAGGGGCACACTGGCCTGGATAGACTGCAAGCAAATCTCTTAGCATGAAAAAAATATATAAAAAAAATGTCTGCTAGGCTGAAAATCTGAAAGGGTGGTTTAGGCGAAAAAAAAAGAGAATAAAAAAAAGAATAAAAGCATGGGACAAATTTCAACATGAACCATTTTTTTTCTTCTTGAGTTAAAATTTCTTGAAAGAAAAAATAATCATGTTTTGGAAATGATGTGTGGCCATGTTTCTTTATCATAAAACACAAAATGTGATCCTTTGTTACCCATTTGAGACTTAAAAGAGCAAATATTTTTCTTTCAAATTACCTTGAACAAGGGTCACCTCACATTGATGGTTTGCACTTTTGTTTGACAGACGATTCACCAATAAAAAAATCCATGAGAATCAAAAAGTTTGAAATAGACAAAAAAAAATGATGATGATGATTTGGTTACATCAAGAAGAAAAAAAGGAAAATCGATGTTTAGAAAAAAGGAGAAATGGTGAACACATGAGAGGCAAACAAATTTATGATGCAACATTGTTCAAAGATCATTCTTCCAAGATACCATCACATCTTTTTGAGTTTTTACTATCTATGTTTGCTTTCATACCCTTAGCCTTGACCACGATACAAGCATAATAAAGCCCACACAGATCCAAGACTGATTGTCGGTACCTTTCAAAAAGTTTAATTCATGGGAATCATATTGACGTGCTGAAAGGTTTGTCCATAATCCAAAAAAAAAGGGAAAAATAAAAATTGAAAAAATAGGTTTTGAGATTTGCTTTCAGTGATTCAAACAGTTTTTCATTCACATGTGCCTAAAGCTCCTTAAAACAAGCCTGATTAATCAATTAGATAAGGGGCATCCTCCTTCGTTGTTTCATTCTCACCCTCTTCATCTTCATTTCCTACCATATCCTCTACTCTCAGCCCAAACCTTGTCCAACAATTTCATACAATTGTCCAACCTTTTTCTCTAAAATCCAAACTAGACAGTTGCTTCATTTCACCATTCATATGACTTGTCATTTATCTCAAGATAGGGCAATTTCACCCTAACCATCATGGTTACACTAGGGGCAACGTCTAGAGTCCCTACCACATTTCAACCTCTTCATGCCTTACTATAATTAGGGCAGATCAAACACAATTTGTGTGTCAATCCAGGTCCTCAAATCAGAGAAATCTTTGAAGTCCTCTTAATTTGTCTAACCCTTTCATCAATAAATGGGGAAGTCAAACACATTTTGTACCCTGAATCCAATCCATACTCTCAAGTTGGGCCAACTTTTGAAGTCCATATCATTTTCTTCATGTCATCAATAGCTGGGGCAAGCCCAAACATACTTGGTGCCCTGAGACTAAATCAATCAGGGTCAGCTCCCTAGTTGGTCCTTGTTATCTCATCCAACCCCTTCCAAGCCATCGGAAATTTCATACATGTTATTTAGATAATGCTTCAAAAGAAATAAAAAAAAGGTTTTTCAATAAATTGATCAAACCAAAGAGTTGATTTCAAAAGTGAAGAAAAAATGAAAGAAAAATAATGTCTTATGAAGAAGGGAACACCCTATTATTTGACCGAAGGCAAGTGAAAGAAAAATAAACCAACTGGGCAATCCTTTTCACCTAATCCTTTCCATTTCCACTACCCCTTTTGAAACAACATCCCTCGTTCATTCAAATTCTTCTCCAAACACCAAAACCGGGGCAGTTTTGTGAGCCTCACATGAATTTCTCACCTCCAATGCTTATAAATTCCCATCTTCGGAAATAAAACCCATTGTTTGATCAAAATCTTTTGTGTATACCAAAACTGGGGTAGTTTCGTGGGTTTTACGTGAATATCTCACCCTAACATTCATTGATCAATATCCTTATACCCTTTTTCTCCTACATCATAACTGGGGCAATTTTTGGGATTCTTGTGTACACATATTGCTTCTCCTTTGAAGGGTGTGTGGAGACAACGTGCTTGCACGACTATCTCAGTCTTCTTCAAACTCTTCCCAAACATTTCTAACTTTCACTTACTTGTGAATTCAAACATGTGTGCACTAATATCATAAAAGAGAAAGTCAAAGATATACTCATTAGACCTCAATAAATGTGACATTCCTCATTTTCATGAAACATTGAAAATAAATATGAGTTTAATGATTGAAAATGAAATAGTTGGCTCATACTTGCATAGAATAATCAAAGGACAAAACACAACCAACATTGTTTTCACCAGGCATTCAACTTTCCATGCATATCGGGGTTACGACACCCTGGTCCCTGCACCAAGGTTACGACACCTTTGTTTCTCATGCATATCGGGTTACGACACCCTGATCCCTGCACCAACGTTACAACACCTTGTTTCTCATGCATATCGGGGTTACAACACCCTGATCTCTACACCAAGGTTTTGACACCTTGTTTCACATGCATATCGGGGTCACGACACCCTGATCTCTGCGCCAAGGTTTTGACACCTTGTTTCTCCTACATATCGAGGTTACAACACCCTAATCATTGCACCAAGGTTTCGACACCTTGTCTCTCTTGTTTAAGTCAGGGTTTTTATGCTCCGCCAAGGTTCTACACCTTGTTTTCTCCTTATTAAGTTGGGGTTTCAATATCCTATCAAAGTTTCAACAACTTGTTTCTTCTTTTTGACAACATGGCTACCAATGTTTGAACGCCTTGTCAACGATCTCTTGCAATCATTACTCCATTTCAAAATAGGTCGATTTTCATCCTACATATCTCCACAGCAATGAGTTTGATGATTGAAAAAAGAACAATTGACTCTATCAAAAATTTTCAAAATGCAGAGCATAACAAGTTTTTCATCATGCATTCATGCATTTCATGATCTTGATCTCTACAATAATGTTTTGATCCCTTGTGCTTAAAAATAAGAAAACATGTTTTCTATCATGCATAACCATTTGCATGTCATATCATCATGCCATGTGTTGACACCAGATTCGAAAAGTAAAAACCTTGACGTCCTGAACAAGCGAACATTTTCATGTATCATACATCTTTGTTTCTTCTGAAGGAATCAATCTACAAAAATCATCTTAAGATTGAGGATCATCTTCAAAGACCTATATATCCTCTAAGCCCAGTTTCGTACTGGCCAACCAAGCCCAGTTATGTACTGGCCCATCAAGCCCAGTTTTGTACTGGCTCTTCAAGCCCAATTTTGTCTAGCCCACCAAGCCTAGTTTCGTACTGGCCCACCATGTCCAGTTCCGTACTGGCCCAACAAGTCCAGTTCCGTACTGGCCCACCAAGCCCAATTTCGTATTGGCCCAACAAACCCAGTTCCGTATTGGTCCACCAAGCCCAAATCTGTACTGGCCCACCAAATCCAGTTTCGTATTGGCCTCCAATCCTAGCTTAATCTGGCCCACAAAGCCCATCTTACTTGGCCCGCTAAGCCTATCTCGCGACCCTCTCCTTAGGAATGGTCAACTCTTGTGTTCTCCTTTCGGACAATGACCCTCTCCTTGGGATTGGTCAAGTCTAGACCCTCCTTTCATCAAGGCCCTCTCCGATGGAATGGTCATTGATTTCTTCCTTTACATCAAGGCCCTCTCCGATGGAATGGTCATTGATTTTCTTATGTTTACATCAAGGCCCTCTCCGATGGAATGGTCATTGATTTTCTTATGTTTAC
>Ga0214545_1012365_pt1 | contig 11201 bp, 7 predicted proteins | sample CNSS4metaG_FD_160064 | JGI IMG/M metagenome (GOLD analysis project Ga0214545, IMG submission 160064) | Root nodule microbial communities from cowpea collected in UCLA plant growth center, Los Angeles, California, USA - CNSS4 | ecosystem: Host-associated > Plants > Roots > Nodule | place: USA...
TGGTTTTTCAGACTGATTTTGCAAGCTTTGTGTGGCGGCATTCATCATCTCTTTCTGATCTGTCTGATTCATCTTCATCATTTCAGTCATCATATTCATCATATCTTCCAAAGTGACCTTTCTAACTATATCATTCATTAGCTTACTCAAACCTTCAGACATTTGGTCAGCTCTGATGGCCAACTTTAGAAGCATATCTTTGATTTCATGACGAAGTTCGTTAAAATCTGGATTTTCAGGAAATCTCTGATGGGGTTGAGAGGTGGTATTAATAGTTACAAGTAATTCTACGAAGTTGTTCTTACTTGCTTCCTTCAACATATAAGACAATATTTGCTTATTTTTGTAGCACTCTTGCTCAATATTTTTGCATCTTTGATCAACTCGCAACCTTTCATCCATGGACTCTAATTTCTCTATAACTTCACCCATTAATATCATAACTTCCCTGTAAGATGGTCCATTGGTTTCTTGAACTTACTGTGGTGGTACATATTCTTGCTGAAAACTATTTGGAACATATGGTTGCTGAGGTGGACACTCAGAATATGTTTGTTGCTCATATCCCAAAAAAGATGATCTAGGATATAGATCATTAAATTGTCGTAAAGTTAACCCACTTATATCAGGTGCAGAAGTACGTGTGACAATTTGTTGCTGAAAAGCATGTGGTTGCTGTGGATAGCAATTGTAATCCATTTGAAAACTACAATATTGATTACTTTCATATGAAAAGTTATTTTGCATTTTTGAAAGAGGTTTTCTGAAAAGAAATAAGTTGAAAGCTTGTTGAGTAGACTTCCAGGAAAGAGAGGTGCGTCTCAATGGACAACTTAAATACCTTATCTTTCCTTAGCCAAAGTTTTTCCCAACTAGTTTCACAAATTTCCCAACAAAAATCCTCAAACAAAAATTATGCTTAAAAAAATAACTAAATAAAATAAAATAAAATAACTAAAGAAAATAAAAAAAAAAGTTAGAACAAAAATTGAGAAAAGAAAATGTTAGTGATAAACAAATAATAAAAATAAAAATAAAAATAAAAAATAAAAGCAAAAGAATAAAAATAAAAATAAGAACTACAATGATAAAAATTCTAACTGTGTTCCCCGACAACGACACCAAATTTGATAACGCTGTCGTTGACGCGTTCAAATTAGTACTACTAAACTATAGCAACTTTAGTATTACTAAGATAATAGTCAACAAAATAGAAGGGGTAAAGTAACCCAAAGTCGTCTCCCAACGAACACGGAATTGATTTTTAACAAATTAGTTTTTATAAATTCTATACAAAAGAGTTAGTCAAAAAAATAATAAAAATATAGGAGGATTAGGATAAACAAGAAAGAAATAGAAAAGAAAAAAAAAGGATAAAAACAATAGTAAAGAAAATATATTGATTCCATTGCATTTTCAAAATAGATTCATCATCAGTTATCTAAAGATTACTGGTCAATTAATTATTGTTGTAGATTTACAAATTAATCAATGTAAAGTCTCAATTAATTTGTTGGCATTCTCACTTTTAACCAAAGTACAGTCTCAATTAAAAGTGAGAACTTTTGGATTATCCATAGTAAATTCAACTAAAGTATAGTCTCAATTAAATTTACTATGCCTAATCATGTCTATTTTTTTATCTCCTCACCAAATAAAAAGCTTAATTAATCAAAGTAAAGTCTCAATTAATTGTAGTTAGAGTAAATACCTTTAACCAAAGTAAAGTCTTAATTATTGGTTCATTTAATCATATGAAAGTTTCTAAATAAAATCAAAGTAAAGTCTCAATTCAATTTAAAAACTCTTGGACTCATATGACCAACATGCATATAGATTTAAAATCATTACTTCTTACATGATTCAAAGATAAAAGACATAGATGAATGAAAACCTCAACAATAATAAAAAGAACAAGAAATTAATTGATCTAACCTCAAAATTCAATTAAGAAATTACAATGGAATCAACACAAGAAGTTTAGAACTCCATGAATGCAAAATAAAGAGAGAAGAAAAGAGAGAAGAAAAGAGAGAGAAAGAAATGAGCCCCCCTAAGGGTTCCTCAATTCCGACGTGCTGAGCTTGTTTTCTCTGCTTCCCCCTTGGTCTCTTTATATAGGCTTCTACTGGACTTTGGGCTTTATTTTTCGGTTGCTAAAATATTTTATTTTATTTAATTAATTAGCAATTTAATTTCTGTCCAATTTCCAACTCTACCCCTCTTGTTTGACCTTTTTTGCAGTTTTGACCAGAATTTGACCAGAGTTGATTGCTCCATTGACCAGTTGACCAGTTTGATTGTGCAATGAGAAGATGACACATGGCAGCTCCTTCCCTATCCCAAATTAAGGTTCGCAGAAGCTTGTAGTTGCTGAAACCGCATGCGACGCGATGGTCCTCTTCTTCAACGAAGGCGCGATGGCTCGACTGATTCGTGTTCTGCAGTGCAGATTCGAAGCTGTCTTTCATCTTCGCCAATGGAGGTGCTGCAGCCATGGAGGTTCGTGAGTTGATGACGGAACTACGCGAAGGATTCGCAGTGGGTGCTGCAGGCGAGATGAAGAACGAAACTGTAGTGGCTGAACTTGCGTCTCTAGTGTGTGCTCGCGTGATGGTGATGCGGGTGCGTGATGGTGATGAAATTGTGGTGGCAGTGACTCGTTTGCAATGGTAAGTGAAGCTTTGCATGGAGATCTGCGTTACAGGTGCTGTTCCGAGTGCGTGATGATGGTGGCTTTTGAAAGTGGAAGGGTCACGCAGGTGCAGGCATGGTGCTGGTCTAGGTGCGTGGAGCTGCCATGGTTGGTGCGCGAGGAAGAAGAACTCACGGTGGCCGACGATGGAAGGGCGGCGGCTGTTGCTGCCAGCATGGTGATGGTGGGAGAAGAGAAAAATTAGGGTTAGGGTTTCATGTGTGAGATGAAGGAAGATGATGACGTGGTAGTGTCTAATTGGTGCATATGTGTTTGCAAGGATTAATGCCACGTGGCTTGTTCTAGTTGGCCAATTTTAAAAGTCGAGGATTGCCACATGGCAGCATCTGGTTGAAATGGATTTAAGTGGTAGGAGGAGTGCAACTTAGTAAAAACTGTGGGTGCAGAACAGGTTTTGGTGATCCACTTGCAGAAGAAGTGTGTAAAATAAAACTGGGGGTGCATATGTGATTTTTCCAGAACCTGATAATTTTAGACTTATTTAAAGGTGTTATGTAACTTCAATCAAATTATTTTCCCACTTTGAATGAGCTTAATTTTAACTTCAGCTGCATCAACAAATATTAAAATATTCAAAAATAATTTATGCAGCTAAAAATCACTTTTTAACACATTTTTATCACACATCCTCAAATAGCCTAATTATCAGAATTATCAATTAAATTACTCTTTAAGCACATAAATTCAATTAAATACCCAGAATTAAACACTGAATGAGGGCAAAAATATGCACTCATCACTCCCGTTCCGCAAAAATCCCTAATCAACGTCCTCCATTTTCCCCCTTTTCGTTTTAGGGTTCGTACCAAAATTCATTCAAGTTGGTCCTTCATCATCAAGTAATCAGAGCTCGGTTAGTTGTTCTTTCAAGATTGGTTTCGGTTTTTCTCGTTTTTGCTTCCAATGTTGGTCATGGTGCATTAGTTTGTTCACGATTCATGTTCGTCTTCAAGGTTTTGTCGTCGTTCTTCATTTTGTTCTCATTCATCATTCGTTCATCATCTGTTGTGGTTTCATTTTTGTAGCCTTTGTGTGGAATTTCAAGCGTCGAATCAACCATTGCTTTGTTGTATACATTGGAGCTCTACTTTTGGTTTGGCAGCATATCTTTAACGTTTTTGTGATCGTCGCGTGTTGGAGCGTCAAAAGGGGTGTAGGAACAAGGGTTGTGATTCTATTGCCACGTGAAGCGGTGATTGACAAACTTGACAAAACTTTGCAAGTCGCATGTTTGGTGCTTGGTGCTTACTTTCTTTTGGTCTTCCTAGCATCATGTTTAAGACTGTAATGTTCAAGAATGAACTTGTTTTCATGCTACACTTGATTTAGTTTGGTTGGTTGGGTGCAGCCCATGTGTTCGAGAAATTGTTCAGTGTGATTTGTTTGTGCAAAGTGCAGGTTGAAGTGTTATTGTTGTTAAAGCGATGTTATTGTTTGAATTAGTGGCAATTGGAAGTAAAGAGTTCGGTCCTTTTGGTTTATTTTTTATGTTTTAATGCTTGATGTCCATGACCTTTTGGCACCTTTTGGAAGCAGCTAATTTTGTCGTAGGTGGTAAGGTGATTCAATCTAAGGATATAGTCATTCAGCTGGTCCAGCCATCGAATAATCTATCAAATCAAGTTGTAATTTTTGGTGCTATGTGGTCTTTCGTTTGAGTAATTTCTAGTGTAGTTTGGGTTTAATTGCCACGTACAATGGGGGAATTTTTGGTGCAATGACCAGATTTGCTTGAAGTAGTAGCAGCCAACTTAAATGTCATTCGGTGCAGCCAACTAAAAATATTGAAGGAGTAGTGTGCGTGCTGAAAATTCAGTGCAGCAACTGCATTAAGTAGCAAGTGAAAATTGTGGTGCCACTTGAACTAAATTTTTGGCACGTTCCAGCTTATGTGTGTGAAAACAGTTTGGTGCAGGCGTGGGCCATTGACTGAATTTGATGAATTAGAAGTTGGAGACCTTGTATTTGTTTCAATGGCTGTTTGGGTCATGCGGTGCCAACCACAAGACCAGTTTTGAAGGGTGCACATAATTACAGATGCAATATTCCTTGATGCGGGAGTGGTGCACACCAACTTGCAATTTGAAGTTGATTCATTTGGTGGTGGATGAAATTGAAATTTTTTCTAACGTTAATGCAGCAGGCACGTGGTCCACATTGTTTGCTAAAATCATCCAAAGTTGCATGAAGTATTGCCATTGGTATGGGCAGTAGTAATCTTTTGTTTGGCCTCGTTTAATCTGAAGTGGTGCAACAGTTTGGTGCATTCTTGGTTCCCTTTTGGTACGATTTTCTTGAGCAGCTGCTGGCTTGCATGAATTGGTGCGTGTCTAAGTTTCAATGCTGCAACCGTGAAGAGGACTTGGCAATTGGAAGAGTTGAAATTTCATTGTAGGGTGTGGATTGTGGTATAGTAGGATGTGTCCAAATTTTGATCTCGTTTGGATTGGATAGAATTTGCAAGTAGTAGCCACCTATATTTTGGAGTCACTCTTTTGGCACAATCTAGAAGAAGTTGATGGTGATTCCTCTTATGTCTTAATTGGAGATTTTGATGCAGCTGCTACGTGAATCATTGTTTGGCAGGAACCTGTTCAAATCCCATTTGGTGCCAACCATTAAAAGAAGTAAGTGCGTGTTGTCAATTAAGTGCAAAATATGTTTGAAATGGTGAAAGCAGAGGTATTGGTGTGTAACATGGTGGAGAATTGGCGCTGAATTGCTGCCACGTTCATCCACTTAATCCAAGTGAAACATTCAATTGCCAAGTGGAGCTTGCGTTAGGGTGAGGATTCTTGGACAACAATTTTGGCACGTTGCAGTATCAAATATCAAATATAAAATTCTTTTGGTGGTACTATATTGGCAAAATTTGAGAACGGTACATCTAGTGCAACATGTGGAACGTGAGAATAGGGCAACTTGAAGTGTTATTGTTTTCGTTGTTTTCTTTGTTCACAAGAACCAAATAGGAGCTTGAGGTGTTGTTAATGTTAGTGGTTTTGAGTGGTTGTCCTAATTACTTTGGGGAGGTCTTGTTGACTAAAACGTGCATAGTTGGAGGACTGGACAACATAATTGTTGAGGGCTATTTGGAGTGGATTCTACTGATTGGACAACAGTCTTGAGTGTTTTTTACTGCTGCCTCCCTCTGTTTTAGGCGTGAATTGAGTTGATTTTAGGTTGTTTTGGATGTTGTTATGATGGATATACATAGTGCCTATTGTGCTTATTTCTGGGTCAATATTCTTGTGAGTATAAGTCTCTTTTCTTGAATTTCTAGCTTGCTTGAGTCCATTGTCTATCGCTTTTCTTTTTGAGTTTGATTTTCCTGGTATTCTTGTGTTGTGGGACAATGTACCTTGGGCTAAATTGTTGGAAGTATTGCTTGTGGGAGTTTGAATTATTCATCATAGTTTAGCTTGAGTAATTTGTTTCACATTTTCACGAGTAATTCTAAATACACCGTTTAGATTACTAGGGTCTTTTAAAGTATTTTTCTCGTTGTCAGGGTCTTAGTTTGTCACATATTCACTCTCTTTGATTTAACCCTTTCTTGCTTTTGGTGCTTTTTAGTTTGTCTTTAAATTTCCTTGATTTTGTCTTAGAGTTTTCCTTTCCTTGGCCTCTTGAGTTGAGCTTAGATCGTTACATCTTTCACTTTGATGTTGAATTTTGGATGGGTTGATTGGAGGTTCTTTGAAGAACTGAACAGGAACTTGAGAGCGAGTGAATATACTTTGAGAGTGAAACACGAGTTGAATTGAGTGTAAACACGTAAGGAGTGGTGAAGTCCATTTGATAATTTTATCCACATTACTTGTGCTAACCATTTACTGTGTTTTGTGTTAGTTCTTGTTTCCTCTCTTTCATTGCAAGAATTAGCAATTTTGAGCACTCTACAATGTTTCATACACGTTCGACCTTGATAGAGGATATTAACTTCATTGTGTCCAGAATCATCATGCTGGATAGCAAACTTGGGAAACTTAGAAGGGAGCACAAACATGATATAAGATCATTTTCAAGTGACAAAACAAGTGCCATTAGGTGCACCAAGTGTGAAGGACATGGACATGAAAATTATCAATGTCCTAATTGTAACGTCCCATTTAAGTAATAAAATAATTAAATGAAAACATTACACAGAATAATATAAAAGGCCGAGTCAAGGAGTACAACATCACTCCTTATAAATATCCAAGGTACAAGAAATGAGGTACTGAGGCACACCACGATGTCAACCAAAACAGAGTAAGAAGTTGAACAGTACGTAAAATAAATGGCCAAAGAACATGGCAGTACATGGGATACAACCCTTAATAAACTCAGAGAAGCAGGATTTGGTCCAAGATGAACTAGGCAGTGGAATCTCCATTACCATGTTTACCAAGATGAACTAGGCAGTGGAATGATCATCTCAAAAAGAGAAAACCACACACATAGAACATACAACAAGCAGAAAATGTAAGCTAGAGTAGAAAATGATTTTATCATACAATCGCATACATTTTGATAGTCCAAGATACATACATCAACCAATCATGTGATGACTTACAACCAATACACTAAGACTCAAGACACGACTAATCCGGATACATATAATTAGTCGGATTCACCGGATGCTTGCACTCGTGGTGGCCTCTACTGCTTTACCGAGCTAATTGTCAATGGGTCTCATCCTACTACGCACAAGGTTAGCCTTAAAGTGTCACAGGGCTCCTACTACTCTCACCACTTGAGTCAGTATGCTCTACATGAGACTAATTGACTCTTTAGAGTGTCAGGATGTAATCCTTACCTTGAATCCTTACTAAATTATATAATGAAGCACCACCACGAAACTCCCACTAATAGAGCCCATGGAATTACGTCTTGACCAATGAGGTACCACCACGCAACCAACGTGGAATTATGTCCTGACCAATGAGGCACCACCATGAGATCTCACCTAGAGTTCCATGGAATTGCGCCCTGACTAATGAGGCACCACCATGCAACCAACGTGGAATTATGTCCTGACCAAACCAACATCATGTTCCATCAATTAATATAATATTATTGCTCATACCAATTCCATGTCACTTTTATAACCAACCTTCCCATACATATTACACGCCAAAATCATGCCAAACTAATCATTCACAACCCATAAGCCATTTTACTCATGCCTATTCACTCATCTCATGCTTTAACATAGCAATCCAACCAAGTTATGGCTCATTACATAACAACACATCCATTCCAGTCACATCCAAGCATACATAACAAACATGATCACATATATTGAGGAAGGAACAGTAGAGAAACAACCATGGAACAAACAGTAGCCAACACAACACTTCTCGCCCGAGTCTCGCCTAAGCTGGAGGGTTCTCGCCCAAGCAAAAAAAGGGCTTTTCACTTAAGCGAGCCCTTCTCGCCTAGGCGAGAGCTCGACAATGGTACTGCAAGGTTCTAGCGAGTTCTCGCTCAGGCGAAAGCGTCTCGCCCAGGCGAAAGCGTCTCGCCTAAGCGAGACCCTTGGTTGCTCAAAATGCACTTAGTCGCCTAGGCGATAACTCGTGCTGGAACCAAGGGTGAGTTCCTACTACTCTTGCTTAGGCGAAAGTCACCCGCATGGGCGAGACCAACAAGTTCTCACCTGTTAGCACTTGTAAATCCTCGTTTAACCAAACATACCCACACACCAAACAATTTCATACGACCAACAACATCATTCAAACACCAAAGACACAAGAACAGTCTAGAAATAAACGAAATACTTAAGAAAACATAAACCCTAGCTTCCCTTACCTGGAAAAGCTACTGAGAGGGTTTTTAACCATGGTTCCTAGGGTAGTTTAGTGAGCTGAAATCAAGGACAGTGGAACAAGGACAGAGCACTACGGTTAGCCCTAGTTGGAACCACGAAACTCAACTCGAAAACAAATAGTATGGGTTGGAATAACTTACGTGGAGCGGAAGAAGCTTGAGCTTGCTTGAAGACGAAAGAGGATTCAAAACCCTAGCAGAGCTTAGTTGAGAGAAATGAGAGAGGATGAAGCTAGTTCGTTTCTGGAAAAACAGAAGAATGAGTGAGTTAGACTGCTCTAGGGGTTTTGGACACCCTATGGGTTAGTCCTAGGCCCAACTAATTTGGGGTAGCCTTTAACATTAGGGAAAAAATATAAGTGGGCCTTACACTAACTAGAACGCAAAGTACATGACTCTTCAGGAACTCCAAGATTACATTGTATACTTGAAAGAGGTGAAAAGGAGTGTTAGGAAAAAGATTGAAGTCAAACAAGGACAACAAGAACAAAGGGAGAGAGAAAATGTGAAAAGAGTACTAAAGGAAATGTGGGAAAAGGCCAGACAAGAGAAAGAGCTAAAGAAGCGAGAAGAGAAAGAGCGAAGAGAAACGAAAGAAGACGAACAAAGAGAGAAACACGAGAAGGATTCTCTTCTCACACCCCTAACATGCATGGTTGAGATGAAATCCTTAAAGGGAGATGATAATGCGTTAAATTATTGTTCCCATTCACATCATGATTTTGCATTTTCATTGGGAACACTTACTAACCCCTCTCTTTTTGTCTTAATGCCTAGGGAAGACTTATACATCAAGGAGCAATGCCCCAAGACCTTCAAAGAGATTTCGGATTAGCTTCAGATCGTATAATAGGAACTCTTTCATAATTTTGGCTTAATACCAAATTTGATCCTGTAATTTTATTTGAATTGTTAAAAATACCCCTAATTTTTCATTTGTTCAATTTAGTCCTCCAACTTCTTAAAAATTTTCAACTTAGTCCTTTCCGTTAAATTGATGTTAATGCCGTGTCTATACAATGCCACGTGTCATGTTATTGTCACATGACAATGTTTGTTTTTAATTTAGTCCCCTTATTTATAATTTTGATCCAATTTGGTCCTTTTTTTGAAAATGAAGCAATTTGATCATTCTCCAATTTGAGACTAAATTAATAATTAAACTTAATTACAACTTATATATACATGTTAAAATATTTTTTAAACACTTATATATCAAATTTTCCACCTAAATATTCAAAATATGTTTTTTTACATTTTTACATAAAAAAATCGCTATTTAAACTTATAATTTTTTTAAAATATTAAAAATATAGATGTAAAGTGACACTTGTAATATTTAAATGTTCAATGTGACAAATATTTTTAACGTTACAAGTGTCACTTTATATTTACATTTTTTAATATTTTAAAAATATTATAAGTTTAAATAGGGATTATTTTTATGTAAAAATGTAAAAAGAAAATAATTTGAATATTTAGATGGAGTGATTAGATATATAAATTAAAAAAAAAAAATTAACGTGTATATATAAGTTGTAATTATAAGACCCTAGAAAATGGCGTTTTAAAAGTGATAATGGTTTAAAAATAGTGAGACTCGATTATTTTAATATTAAAAGGTTTTAGTATAAATAGAATTGTTATAAACGAGTTTCATTATTTTAAAACACACAATCTCTTTAGAAACCACTTTTCTAGAGTTCTCTTACTTCTCTCTAGAGGTTCTGTCTCTCTGGTCGTTTGATTGAAGAACCGAGACCGTAGAATTGATCCTCTCAACGAGCTCTTCAAATTGAACCGACCAGTTTCTCCGTTCACGTAAGTTGAGTTTCCGCTCTCCTTTTTAGTCTTTTTCATTTTCTGTTGCATGCAAGCCCTTTTCTGCTTGCATGCGACGTTTTAATCATCAGTATGAGTCTCTGCTGATCAGTGATCATAATGGTATGTCCTGATCGTTCTTGTGATGTTTCTATGTGTATATAGAGTAACCTGTGGAGTTAGATGTGTTGATGTTTTTAAGGCGTTGACGTTTATAAAGCTGTCTAAACAAGATAACGAGTAAAGGAAGCTAACTGTTTTGCTTGAATTTCGTATAGAAATCATTTTGATGACTTTGAGTTGCATGATTGAGTGTTGTATGAGTGCTTGAACTGTGTAATTGAGTATATGATTGGATTGTGCTAGATTTCTGGACTGTTGCATGTGAGAACATATTGGGAATCTGGTATTTTCGCCTAAGCGAGCAACTCTCGCCTGAGCGAAAACACTAGAAACTCATCCCCTGTCTCTGCATGAGATCTCGCTTAGGCGAGCCAATCTCGCTTAGGCGAGCCAGTCTCGCTTGAGCGAGAGTCACTCTCGTCTAAGCGAGACAACTTAGCCTAAGCGAGAATTCGCCCAGAGTTTGGGTTGTTCTCTGTTTAGAGCCTCACTCAGGCGAGAATGACTCGCCAATGACTCGCCTAAGCGAGAGAGCCCTTTCGCCTGGGCGAGACCTTCCAGCTTGGGCGAGAACCCCTGCAGCTGAGTGTTATTCCCTTATTTCTAATGGATGAAGCTATGTTTAAATGTTAAAATGTGAACTTAGTTATGATATGCATGAATTGTTATGACTGGTAATATGTGTGGTGAAATTGCATGAAGTTGGAATATGAGAAGATGTGGTTGA
>Ga0214545_1012371_pt1 | contig 11195 bp, 10 predicted proteins | sample CNSS4metaG_FD_160064 | JGI IMG/M metagenome (GOLD analysis project Ga0214545, IMG submission 160064) | Root nodule microbial communities from cowpea collected in UCLA plant growth center, Los Angeles, California, USA - CNSS4 | ecosystem: Host-associated > Plants > Roots > Nodule | place: USA...
TATAAAAAAAATATATATATATATATATATATATATATATATATATATATATATATTAACTTAACTAATATATGTATATTATTAATTTATAATATAATATAAACATTTAAAAAATTGCGGACGTGTGTGTAGTATTAATTTTTTTATAAAATACCTGTAATATAAAAAAAAATTGTATTACAGGTATTTTGATTTTTCTATATTATAGGTATCAGGTAATATATTACAAATTAACGATGATTAAATCAAATATTTTATTTATTTTATAAACATAATAATAAAACTTAATAAGTAATAAAATATAAATCAAACATAACAAATAATAAAGAATAAAAAGATTTATCAAAATATATTTTATTATTATTTTTACATGATGGCTTGAGTTTCTCACAAATTGTTCAATTCTCTCATTCTCATATGTTTTCTTTTATTTCTGAAGAGAAAAATATATATTTTTCCCTTATTTCTCCTCTATTCTCTTCCATTCTCGAGGAAGAAAAGAAGAAAGTAATTCTTTCGTCTCACTTGATAGTGAAATATTATGTTAATAATTTATTTGATGAACCTCTTTTATATTATATTTTTTATTTTATGAACATAGAAGAAAAAGTATTGTACTGTGTACTTTTTAATAATCGTAATTTAATTGTGGTTCCATTATATGTCTTGAGTTTCTCATAAATTGTTTTCATCTCCCATTCTTACCTATTTTCTTTTGTTTCTGAAGAGAAAAAGATCTATTATTTTTTCTCTCATCTCTCAGTTGTTGTCTTCCATTCTCGAAGAAATAAAGAATAAGGTAATTCTCTCTTGTCTCACTTGATAGTGAAATATTAGTTTAATAATTTATTTAATGAGCCTCTTGTATATTAATTTTTTATTTTATGAACATAGAAGAAAAAGTATTGTGTGTGTTTTTTATAACTGGATAAGTGTGGTTTGATTATCATCGAATTTTCTTTTGGTATTTACGTCTCTCAATTTTTTATTAGATTATGATAAATTATTTTTTGTCTTATTTTTTTTAAATAGGTATATTCATGAAGAATAAAAGAATAGATTCATTTTTTAAAAGTGATAAAAGGGAAGCTACTCATGAAGATGAAAACAGGACAAATTCAACTCTTCCAGATATTCAGAAGCATGATACTAATGATCTAATTATTCAATCACAAGAGCCTTTTATAAGGTTCAAAGAATTATATGTGAGGAGTTTCATATTAATTCTTTGGAACGTGATCCAAGAAAACATCTTCAAGTATGGGAATATCCAATGAGCCAAAGAGATGAGATTCAAAGAGCTTATTTAAAATGGGGTCCATATCAAATACAACTTGAAAACTATCCTTTTTTAAGGAAAAACATCCAAGGAGATTTCAATCTAATTGGTTTAAAATTTTACTTCTTGGCTAGAGTATTCTGTAACATTCCTAAAGAATATTACTTTTAAAATAAAGATAATAAAATAAATAAACAAAGTTTCAACTATTAAACCTCATTTATAACAGTACTTTCCCAAAATGCGGGAAAAATTAAAACCATGGAATCACATACATTACAAATATTCGTGATTAAAATTTATTACAACCACAAAGTAACTGAAATGACAACTGTTTGAAAACATAAAAATATCGAAAAGTTAAAGTCTTCAAATTCCCATATAATCCCGCTCTCGGAACTGAAGCATCTCCTGGCTCACCTGTCAAATCATCTGCTCCCGCATAACAAGTTATTCGATCACCGCCACACGCAAACAGATAGGGTGAGCTATGCACACACACACACACACACACACACACACACACACACACACACACATATATATATATATATATATATATATATATATATATATATAATAAAGATGTCACCCATCCCAAAGAAAAATAAATCTTGCGTAAATATTTCATTATTTCAAGTTACCCATCCCTGATCTCATAGTCCTTCATGAGTCATATGCATGAATCTAGGTCTTGGGACTTTAGTGTGCTTCCACGAAACTAACCCTTCTGTGGTCCAATCCTACGAGCATATCCCGCTCATAGTCCTGCCCTACAAATTCCTCGCCTGTAGTAAAACATCCAAGCCTTCCTTGCTCGAACCTTGGCACGCACACAATCACCATACTATGGACTCCTCGCCCATTAGCAGCCGACGGGAACTTAACCAGTTCCATGCCCATCATGCGTCCCTCCACCAAGCACATCCAGACCCCTATTGGACTTAGTCCTTCAATCCCAAACACCAAGGTATGTGAACTTAGTCCGTCAAGTTCACGGATCACTACAACAACAAAAATCACAACAGCGAAAATCACCCTACGCAGCCCAAACACCGCCAGGCGAAACTGGTTCCAGATCGCATGGCGGACAGCCCTTACCGCTAGGTGCCAAGCGTCAAACAGGAGTTGCGCTGCTCCGTCACCGCCTGGCGGGACACCCTCTGCCGCCAGGCACCAAGCGCGTCCCGTGGCCACTGCCACTGTTTTAGGTACCTATCGCCTGGCGGCTCGCTCCGTGCCGCCTAACGCCATACCAGTAGTGCCATGCTACAGGTTTTTGGCATCTCCATTGGGTCTTAAAAGACCCCAAATGTACAATGTATCGATCTACTACAAATCATAACATATAGAAAATAATATTGCAACCACCAATACGTATAGACAATCAATTCATGCCCAATAAAGGATTTTCATTATCTTAGCACGTTTTACTTTACTCACTAACCGAAACAAGCCACAACTTATTAGTATTATACTCACCATTTACCACAACACCAGTTATATAGTTTACCATACAAAACCCAATTTACAACAACAGACCCAATTAGTGCCCATTCAATTTTATCATGCACACATCCTCTCCATTTCTTATTGCCTTAAGCTTGACCCAAAACATTCAATATGCTCTAGATCCTATACCCTCACGGTCTAATATTCAGATGACTCATGCCACACAATTTGAGCAGCGTTGTACATATACTTAGATAACAAAACTGCCACTACAACAGCCAATAGGTATGGAACTCCCAACTCATCCACCTCACACATTTAATCCCACAATTATTACTTAATAACATAGATACTAAAATCCCATACCAAAACGCTTAGTAATGATCATCCAAATAAACGTCCCTATGACAAGAACACCAGCCAATCGCTTTCTGCTATGCTGATGAGTCGCCTGGCGGCATATTCCAATTTCCGCCTTCACCAGTATACTGTTACATATTTCGGTGCCCACATCATATAAAACTTCATACTTCATTCATTTTATCTTTTCACATAAAATTGTGTGCCAATCATAGTTCTAGAGTGTGATTGTTCATCCTCAACCCTTGTAGGAACCCTATTTTCCCTAATTTCATGCGATACCCTTACTTTCAACATATAAATATTAACACAGTCCAATTCATACATATAAAAATTAACATTTCATATTCATGCATATAGCCCATTACGACAACTTCACAAATATCACGAATATCCCAAAATGACCAAAAACGGGCATTCCTGTTTGCATCGCCTGGCGGATCATTATCCGCCGCTAGGCGGTTCATGAAGGAAATCCCAGAAACTAGTGTTTGGGCTTGTGTCGCTTGGCGGGTCGCGCGTGACCGCCAGGCGATTTCTAGAAATTTCCAGAAACCTGCATAACCGCGTCTGAACTAAAAAAATGTGGCATTCTCATACATTCAAACATATCTCGGTTCATATAGTTATCAACAAAACACCAATAAGAGCTCCCCTAACCTGGATTTCCCTTGCTTAAGAGTGGCTTAGGAATTTTCTTGGATAAACAATGGACTCCCCTTGACTCTCCTCCAAACCAGTACCTTTTCCACCTCCAACCTCACGTTTCTCCTCTGAAAAAAAGTCCTCCTCACTATTCTCAAATTGATAGACTCAAGAGTGCTCTCCTTCTCACTCAATTCTCCCTTTTAATGATACCTTAATGATGGTTTATTAAAAAACGAAAATGGCCTTAAAGTTAGTTTTAATTGTCATTCAATTTGATTTTCCAGCACCCTTGGGTGCTCCTTTAGCTAGGGTTTCCCTTGCCCCTTCACATTCATACCAAAACAAAATTAGCAAAAAGAGAAGGAGTTTAGGTTCACCAAGGTTTAAACCCATAACCATTCAATCACAAAGCAATTACACAACTAATTCAACCAAGTCATGTTTCATGATAACTAATATGATTCAATTTTTTTATAACATTTCACAACATGATTAACATATATTAAAATAATACTGAATTTAATAACACACAAATGGCATATATAGGACTTGAACCCAAGTTCTCTCACACAATCCAAGTACTCCCAACCACTTAAGCTAGTACTTTTCCACGTCATAACATTCTGCAGTTATTGCCTTAATGGTTTCTACTACCCGCATTTATTAAATAATTATTTAATTAATTATTTAAATCTCTCGGGTCTTACATATTCCCCGACTAATGATGGAGCTTATTGTTTGACATGTTATCTATTAGATATGTGGGATATCTCTTTTAGTTATCATTATACTAAATTATGTATTCATTTTTATTGTATTAGTGACAATAATTAAATGAATAAATTTTGGATGTATTATTTTGGCTCCCCCAACAATGTTGGTCAAGATCTGCCACTAGTTACACAGGAATATAAATAAACTAGAATTGCTAAAGTATATTTTGAAATAGAGCATTTATTTGAAATTGTTAAGATGATTGTTAATCCAACTCGGAAAGTTTGCAAACTTTTAATTTTCTTTCTTTCACACATTCCTTTGAACTGTTTTAACATATTATTTGTTTATTTTAGTTGTTATTATTTCTTTTTTGTTATTTTAAATTTTTCTATAGTTGCAACCTGAATTTGGTATAATGGAAAGAATTTTCTTGTCTAAAGAAAAAACATTAATTTTAGTTTGACGAACTAGAAATGATAAGAGTTTAATAGGAAATAGCACTCACAACAGAAAGACTTTTAAATCAAGAACTCATATGTGTGAACTACAAAAAAAAAATGTCACAAAAATAGATCCATTATTAATGTTATTGACACTCCAGTAATTCAAATAACTTGTAATTCATTATATAATTTGTATTTGATTTAAGTTAAAAATGCTATCTTGATTATTTCAATATGCTAACAATATTTTTTGTCTTATTAGCTAAATTTTATTATGAATTACATAGTTTTATAATCTTACTCTTGAATCAGTACAACTTACAATCAAACCTACTCAATATCACAATAAATATATTTTTCTTGTTAACACCACAATTGTGAGACCCACTTTCTTTTAAAACATTCAGTCACCTTTTCCATTTCATAAAACTTGTTTGTTCTTTTTTCTCTAAACTATAGTTCTTCTTTTTTTTTTTCACTTCAACTCTGCCCTAATCTCCATCTTCTTCCTCTGAATTTTCACTTTTCTTGAAACAGAGGCTGGGATTAGGGCCATTGTGGAGTTCCCCACTTATCAGACTGAACACTTCTTTCCTTCACGTAAGTCAATCTCTAACCTTCGTTCTATTTTTGTTTTAAGTTTTGGAGTTATGGTTCCGCGTCGTTACTGTTTAGAGTCTTATTTTTGTCTCCTTGTGCTTTTGTATTTCAGCTTCTTAGGTTGTTTTTTGGTTGTAGTGTTCATTTCGTTTAAGACTCTTTCTTCGCAAGTTCGATATCAGTTTCGAGGTAAGGGAAGCTAGGATTTTTAAATCTTTTGAAGTGTCTTGCTAGTTTTTGTTTTGAATCGTGTTAGAATACTAGATTAATGTTAGTGATTATATGGAAATGAACTATGTGTTGTCAGGTTTGGATTTCTAGCTTTGCATGCGTGAGCAGGTTAGAATTTGTTGTTCTCAGGCGAGATGTAAGACCGGTGAAATTTAATTAATTAAATAATTATTTAATTAATAAATGCGGGTAGTGGGATCCTTTATGGCATTTAATATTGATTGATGTGACGTGGAAAAGTACTAGCTCAAGTGGTTGAGAGTACTTAAATGTGTGAGAGGACTTGGATTTGACTCCTATGTATGCCATTTGTGTGTTATTTAATTATTATTGTTTTTAATAATATGATTGAGCATGTTGAATGATGAGATAACTATAGAATTATATTAATCATCATGAAACATGAATTGGTTGAATGGTTGTACATTGATTTGGCATTGGCCTGGTTATGGGTTCAAACCTTGGTGAACACAAATCAAACTTTCTTTTTGCCAAAATTTCCTTTGGCATGAAGGTGAAAGGGCATGGAAACCCTAGACGGCTAAGGAGCAGCCAAGAGTGGCTGTAAAAAGCCCATAATGAGACAATGAATATCCATTCACATTCCATTAAGTCCCATTTTCGTTTTGGGTAATTAAAAGGCAAAATTGTGGTTAGAAGAAGGGTTTTGCAAGGCTGTGATTGTGCTTAGAGAAAACAGCACGAAAATTTGAGACTGGTGAGAATTGAGTGAAGTTTTGAGGCTGATTTGAGGAGAACTAAGCGAGGCCATTGGAAGCAAGGGAGAATCAAGAGTCATTCAAGTTTTTAAGCAAAAAGAATCCAACTTAGGGGAGTTTTACACGTTGAACGTTGTGCTAAGCATGAATTGTATAATATATGCATGTGTTTAATTTCCATGAATCTTTGTTGTGTGATAATTTTCGTGTTTCTGGAAATTTCTAGAAACCGCCTAGCGGGCTATGCTTAGCTGCAACACTGATGATTTTCCTAAGAGAGGGACCACCTGGCAACACATCCCTAGCCACCAGGCGAAACAAGCCTACAGACCCAGTTTCTGGGTTTTTGATGAATTGTCTGGTGGTGATGAACACCCACTAGGCGACACGAACCATTTTGGCTCGTTTTGGTATTTTCTAAGCTTTGGGATATTTCTGATCGGGGAAAAATGTAAGGCAAATTATTGAGTATTAAGAATTTCTATGATTACATCCTAAATGGTTATAAATTAGGGAAAATTTGCATGAATGTGATTTTAAGGTTGAATATTTAGGGATTTTTATGATTCGAGAATGAATGTTGTGAATTGGTATCATTTACCATATTAATCGCGAAATGACAGCGATAGGCAGGGAAAAATATCAGAAAATGATGGAAGCGTGGTCACAAGTGTGAGAATTATGGAAAATTACCAGAAGCGCAAGCACCGTCTGGCGGCACGGGGCCTGCCACCAGGCACCATCGCAACAACAGGGATGTGTGCGTGACTGTGGGTAGTTACAAGGATTTGGAATTCTGGGAAATTTAGATTTCTGCTACATGTCAGATGATAATAGGTAAAAATAGAAGTTTTTAATTGTTGGTGAAATTAGTGGGAAAAGTGATTGATAAATAAAATGAAAAGAGAATGCAATAATGGATTAGCAATCTAAAAATTTTAATGATATTGTTACTGAGGTAGAAAATTATTACATTGTTGGATATGTTATTAGTGAGTCTAATTAGTAGCCTGAATGGTGGATTTAAGCTACTTTGATCAATTAGGAATTTAAGGAAATTGGAGTACATTGAATGATAAGGTAGGATCAATTGGATACATTCTCAAACATTGCCACTTACCTTCCTCGACGGTGCAACCACAAATTTAGCAGCCTCTTTCGCAGCCTCGCTCATGCAAATATCTCTGCCAATGAATGGTGTTCCTTGTGCCTCCCTCGCAGCTTTGATGTTCTTAACCTACAAAACATTACATAATTCAACACACATGGATGGGATGGCGAAAAGAAGAGAAAAAACCTATACTCACCGACAGCTTCTCCGTCAACGATGTGGTGGCGTGAGGATTGCAACGACGATAGAGTCACCGCATGGATTACTCACAAGCGACAACGTGAGCAGTGTTGAGGGTGTTGGCACCGGTGACACCGTCGTTCTTGTCGATTCTCCAGCGATAGGGGATCTTTGTCTAGGCGGCAAAGATTTTGGGGAAGAAGTTTTGATTTGGGGGAGAGAGTTTGAAATGTTTAAGTTCTCCAATCGATTGACATGCCGAAGGATTTACTGACAGATACAACTGTCGGTAAAGGTCATACAACTTACCGACGACATTATCGACCGATAATTGGTCTACTATGTTATATCACTGAAATACCGATGGATTCAACATTTACATCTGCTGGTAAATCCGTCAGTAAAGCCAAATTTCTGAAGGCTTTTATTCTGTAGTGATAAAAATGAGTAAGATTAATAATATATAAGTAAGAGGACCCATATCTTCTCGGTGTCGTTCCTAAAAAATGCCTCACATACATGTCATAGTAAACTAATAGATAGTTGAGAAGACTTAAATTAACACGATTGGATCATCTTAAAAATCCAATATGATGATGATTAAAGTTTTAGCGTTGGTTATACCCATTAGTTAGGTAAATTGAACAATAATTATGCTTTAGGTGATTTGATCATGCTAATACAGGTCTGTATGTGTGTGTTTATTGAACTCCAATAGTGCATAATAGAAATATTACAATAGGATATTACAACAGTTCCTGAATAAAGAATGTGATAAATTACACGGTGCCAATTTTGTAAATATTAAAAACCATATTACATTAGTTGATAGGTTCAGATGTATTATCCCTTAAAAGTAAAAAAGAAAAACATATAAATGTTATTTTTTAAAAGAAAAACATGATACTACATTGATTGTTCAGTACAACTATAGTCGTCGTTGCTACTGCATTTTGAACCTTAGTCGTTGCCACTAGTTCGTATTGAACCCTAGCCGTCGTCGCTTAAATTCTAGCTTATTTCACAACACCATGTTTTATTTGAAAATAAAAAATAAGATATATGACATTGATTCTCAAAATCAAGCGAAATATGTCATTTTTGTTGTAATACCCCTATTAATAGATTGATATTTCGTAAGTTGGTGAGTTTGATAAAATAACATTTATTACTTAAAGAAATAAACTAACTTAAACATCTAAGAACCTTCGACAACTATATCCCTCTCAAGATTATACTGATTTATGTGCAAGCATAGCAAGGGAGATAAAGTTCAACTGAATAAGGGGAGGAATGGCCCATAAAATAACATGTTGAAATCTCAACAATAAAAATAAGCACATGCATGAATTTCTTCATTTCGGTCCATAAACTCTAGAATCAATCTCAAAAGATTTAAGATTTATGCATATTTTTTTTAAATTGTGTTATTTCACCTACAAAATGATTACAACTAATATTGTAAAATGTATCACCTAATAAATTATATTATCTTTTTATTAATATACAAACGAAAGAGTGGGTATGTAACATCCCATTTAATAAATAAGCTTAATTAAATGAAACATCATGTAGAATAATATAAAGAGCAATGTCATGGAGTATAAGTGTCACTCCTTATAGTTATCCAAAATATACTAGGAAAGGAACCAAGGCACACCACGATGCCATGAACAGAAGAACAAGATTAAAACGTTTGACAGTTATTCAAAATACATGCTCAAAGAGCAAAGTAGTACATAGGCCACACTGCCTTAAAAGAGTACTCCGAGCAAGAGGATCCAACCCAAGATTTTGCTACGTTGCGGAGTTTCCATCACCCTGATGACCTCTAAGGATTTCCACATATGCTCACATCAATAAATTGATGATCATCGCAAAAGGAGAAAACCACACACAAAACACACAGGCAGACAGAAAGGGTAAGCTAGAGTAAAATGGTTTTGATCATACAGTTGAGTATACCATTTAACAGTCAAGAACACACCAATCAACCAAGCATGTGATAGCAAACAAGCAAGACTATAAGACTCAATTATCCAGATACATATAATCAGTCGGATTCACTGCATGCTTGTACTTGTGGTGGTATCTACTGCTTTGTAGAGCCATTGCCAATGGGTTTCACCCTACCATGCACAAGGTTAGCTTTCAAACATCTAAGGCCATTATCCTGCCAAAAACTAAGGCCTCCTGCTACTCTCACCAGTTGAGTCAGTACGCTCTACTTGAGACTAACTAACTCGTTAGAGCTTTAGTATGCAATCCTTACTTGAATCCTTACTTAATTATATATTAAGGAACCACCATGAAACCTTACTAAGAGGTTCATGGAATTACGTCCATTACCTGAGGCACCACCATGAGCTCTCACCAAGAGGGTCATGGAATTACGTCCATTACACAAGGAACCACCATGAATCTCACCAAAAGATTCATGGAATTACGTCCAATTCATACAATAGTCATGCTTCACCAACCAACCATAGAGTTATCATGCATACCAATCTCATGCCCATAATCAACCAACCATCCAATCATGTTCCATACGCATAGTCATACCAAACTCATCAATTCCAGCCCATAAACCATTTAATACATGCATATTCACCCAATTCATGCTTTAACAGAGTAAGTCAATCAAACATGTGACCATCAACCAAAAACAAAGGAGAAAATAACACTTGAGCATGTCCTTGCCTAGTTCTCGCTTAGGCTAAAAGCCCTCGCTCAAGCGAGAGAGGTTCTCTTGCTCAGGCGAGCTCCTTTTGCCTAGGCAAGAACTCGAGCAGTGGAACAGTGGGGTTTTCGCGTGTTCTCACTTAGGCGAGACCTCCTCACCTGAGCGAGACGTTCTCTCACTCAAAACGTGAGCTCATCGCCTGAGCGACAATGCGAGCTAAAACCTGGGAGGGTTTCTGATACTCTCGCTTAGGCAAGACCCACTCGCTTGGGCGAGAATACAATATTTCCTCCACTATTCACGCATGCCAACACAGAGATTCATCAAGACCGATGCATAGTATATTTTTGGCTTAAATATACATTTGGTCCCTATTTTTGTTAATTTTATTCAATTTGGTCCCTATTTTCGTTTTATGTTCAATTAGGTCCTCATTTTCGTCAAATTGTTGTCAATTTGGTCCTTTTCACTAACGGTGTTTAAATAGTTAACGTTTTTGAACAGTACATGCCACGTGTCAACTCCTGGTTTTTTGATTTTTTTTAATTTTTTTTTAATTTTTTTTAATTTTTTTTTTAATTTTTTTAATTTCAAAAAAATGGTCCACGTGTCATGTCACAATTGTGCCATGTGTCAATGCTAGTGCCACGTGTCAGTTTGTGGTAGTATTATTTTTTTTGTTCAATTTAGTCCCTATATTCGTTATTTTTATTCAATTTAGTCCCAATTTTTATTAAAATAAATCAATTTTGTCCTTTTCAAATTGACACTA
>Ga0214545_1012372_pt1 | contig 11195 bp, 8 predicted proteins | sample CNSS4metaG_FD_160064 | JGI IMG/M metagenome (GOLD analysis project Ga0214545, IMG submission 160064) | Root nodule microbial communities from cowpea collected in UCLA plant growth center, Los Angeles, California, USA - CNSS4 | ecosystem: Host-associated > Plants > Roots > Nodule | place: USA...
CTCGATCGACAGGCCCGTGGTCAGCGCGCCGCCGTACCAGCGCGCCAGCACAGCCTGGTTGTCCTGGGCGTAGATCGCTTCGGCAATGAGCTGGGTTTTGACCCGCTCCAGATCCTCGGCGCGGATGGGGTTCTGCGCGACGTTGGCGAGGACCCCGTCGACCGCCTGCTCGACCTCCGAAAAACTGACGCCGGGTTTCGGTGCAGCCGAGATCGCGAACTGGGTCGGGTCGAGCGAGATGCTCGAATAGCTGGCGCTGGCGGAGACCGCGAGCGGCTTGTCGACCACGAGGGCGCGGTAAAGATAGGAATTGCTGCCGCTGCCGATCAACTGCGCCAGCACGTCGAGGGCCGCGCTCTCGCCGGCCGCGGCCGTGGTTGCCGAGGGCACGAGATAATAGCGCCGCATGTTCGGCTGCTCGACGCGCGGGTCGGCCAGCGTGACGGTGCGCGGGGCGGCGGGCTCCGGCTCCTGCGGACGAACGCGCCGCGCCGGGATCGCGGGCTGTGCGGGGATCGAGCCGAAATTGCGCTCGACCAGCGGGCGGACTTCGGCGGCGTCGACGTCGCCGGCGATCACCAGGATCGCGTTGTTCGGCGCATAAAAGCGACGATAGAAGGCGAGCGCATCCTCGCGATCGAGCTTCTCGATCTCCTGATGCCAGCCGATCACCGGCCGCCCGTAGGGATGGTTGAGATAGAGCGCGGCCATGATCTGCTCGTTCAACCGCGCATCCGGATTGTTGGCGACGCGCATGTAGTACTCTTCGAGCACGACGTCGCGTTCCGGCAGCACGTCCTCGTCCTTGAGGATCAGACCGGTCATGCGATCGGCCTCGAACTCCATCATTGTCGGCAACTGCTCCTTCGGCACGCGCTGGTAGTAGTTGGTGTAGTCGACCGAGGTCGAGGCGTTCTCGTTCCCGCCGACGCGAACCACGGTCTGGGAGAATTCGTCGCCCAGGTGCTTCTCCGTGCCTTTGAACATCAGGTGTTCGAGAAAATGGGCGAGCCCGGATTTGCCCGGCTCCTCATCTGCGGAGCCCACTTTGTACCAGATCATCTGCGTCACCACCGGTGTTCGATGATCAGGGATTACGACTACCTGCAGGCCGTTGCCAAGCGTAAAGCTGGTGAGGGGCATCGACTTCGCAAGAGTCTCGGCTGAGGCGCCATCTATTAAGAAGGCGCGCATCAGCACCAGCGCTAAAACGCAAACGACCGTTCGAGGTGAGGACGTCGGCAGCATTGACAGCAGTCGCTGTCGAATTTTCGAAACGAAAGACCGATCGTGCGGCCGATTGGACGCGGCATCATTATCAATATCATTCGTCAGCTGCGGGATCGGGACGGCTTTTTGCAAGCTACATTGCATTTTGGTCTGGATGAGGAATGAGGTCATCATGGAAGTCATCTATAGGATGCTCCATGCTTTTGACTATCAATCGACAGATCGCGCTTGCTCTAGGGGAATACCCTCGGCCGGCGCGTCGCCGGCTAACCCAAAAGCATCAGGCGTGCCAAAGAAGAAACTGTTTAAATTACAGCGTGGTCACCCGAAGCACTCTGTCCGTATCTTTACACATCGTCGTACATCAGACACGGTGTGGCTATCTAGAGACCCTCTCTTTTGCGGACCGCTTAGCGCGTTACTGGTGCCGACCACCACGCGCATCAGGAGACTCTCGAATGGCATGATCGAGTGCATGGGTGGCCGCGATCAGCGCCAGTCCGAGAACTTGTGCAAGGTCCCGTGCAGTGCCGCTGTTCAGTTTGCGGTGATCTCGGCGATTAAGGCTGCAGAAAGTGCGTTGCCGGTCTTGCTGATGGTTCTACGTCATCCGTTTTCTCGCCATCGCCTCCTGCCGCTCATCTGATGTCCTCCGCCACCGTAACGGGCGATGATCGCGATCGTGGGATGAGCAGCGAAACAAGCCTGGGCGGTCGCAGCTCCGCCTCCCACAACGGCGTGACGGCTCATTTGGCGCATACTGGTCGAAAAAAGCCGCTGGCATTTCAGCGGGCCGACGGCGCCCAGCTGATCCTTGTTCAACGGCTGATGTCGTCTCCGTAACCATCATGGCTGCCGTCGCATCGCGCAGGCGGTGGCGGTCGGACGCCAGCGCGAGGTGAAAGCAGCAAGCCAAGTCTGCCAGACAACAATTGCGACACGGAGGCGAGCCACGCCGGATTAAGGCAGCTACGATCAGCGGCGGAAAGCCAGTCGCCTCGAGACCCCATTGTAGCGCCGCCACCTCCTTTTCGGGAGAGAGCCGCTCGCGCCTTACAGGACGCAACCGGACCGACCCGAGCGCCCCGTGAGATAGCGCTATAGCCGCTCGCGCTCATAGCGAAGCCCGCCCATCGCATTCGCACAGGGTGCTCGATCTTGCGACGCATCAAACGAATCTAATGAGACCGGACAGGGCTGGCGGACAGGCAAAAAAGCGTGTCTCGTGGGGCGCAGCGTGCCGATGAGGTTCTGCGCGAGGATCAATCCACGCGCAAGGCGCTCGGCCGAACCTTCCTTGACGAGCTGGTTCGAAGCATTCCCAAGCGGTCCGATTTTGGCGCTCGCTGCTGCCAGCTAGCCCGGCCCATCGTTTATGGGGGATCCATGAGCAGCATCATCCGCCCTATCATTTTTAACCTGCTGATGACGTGAAGTGCGAGCACTAGTTCGAGTTTGCGCAAATCATATTTGCCGGCGCAGTTGGTGCCGCGCCCGGGCAGTTCGTCGGTGCTAGATATGGTTGCGGCCTTTGTTGGCTGGGAGAGACTCGAGGCGATTGGCGTTGGCCTCAAACTTATGTCCGCCAGCCAAACACGCAACCTGTGGCAGGTTCGTTAGGGCTGCGCCGGGCCCGTATGGAAGGCGCTCGATGTCACGACTCCTAAACGGCGCAGCGGGATCTCTCCTGGGCGAGCGTGACCGCGGTAAGGCCCAACATCACATTGCCGGTGATTCCGAAATGGAGGCGATAGAGCCACCAGATTGCAGCACCGGTCGAGATCGGAAATGGCGAGCGCGCGCTTTATTGCCGCACCCATGCGCGCCATCGGCATTATTCCGCGTCCCATCTGGAAACCTCAATGTCTCGGGACCAGTGCTCTCCATTAGTGAGTTTTCGGTCGGTGATGGCTCGCTGTCGGGCGCGTGCATCTGCGCAAATAGATTGAAAGCTGAGATTGATGTTCGCAATGCATTCTTTTCCGCGTTTCGAAGCTGGTGGGGCACACGCCGATGTGCATCCAATCTTGCCGTAACTTTAGGATGGAAGTACTGCTTACAAAACGCCCACATCTGGTAGTATTGACAAGTACGCGCATGCAATCCCACAGCTACACAAAGCACCTGCGCCGCTTGCCACTGTCGTTGCGGCTACCCGAACTTTGCTGCCACCCTCCTTCAGAAATACCTCCGCGCCCGCCAAGTCCATCTGGGCTTGCACCCGTAGGGCCTACGCCGTTTTCCGAGGGGCAGCCAACGCCATCGGCTCCGGCCGCTTCGAATCGCTCAGCATCGGGCCTGCCAACTGTCGTGCGTCGAGTGCTCCATCGCGACTGTCCCGAAAGACCTCGCACAGCGATGCCGCTCTAGCGCTGCATGTCCACTCAGCCTTCGCTCTTTCTTCCGAATGTTGAGGCCACGAGCTCAATGTTGAAGATTGTAGCAGTAGGGGTTTTCCTAGGAGCAGCCCTTCGTTAATCGCGGAGTTGATCGCCTCAAAGAAGCTTAGATACTCCGGCGCGCATCGACAACACTTCTGCTGATGTTCGTGCCGATAACGGTCGGCTGCGTCGTACTCGTCTCAGCCACCATGCTCTCGCGTAATTCTGGATTTAATCCCGCTGAGACAATCGATTGGCGCCGGCGCTTCGAGATTCTTGGTGTGCGATCGTTCTTAGGTCCGCCTGCCGAAGAGGATGCAGCTGTCCCCACCAGATGTTCGACATGGATTTGAAAACTCACTCGAATGAGCAAAGCGCGTAAGGCTTTCCTCCGGCCGCGGCGGTTCTCTGCCATACGCAAAACCCGCCGACATTCGACTTCTAGCGCCCCCCTTACCTGTTCTGACCACGTTGGGCGGAAGTCGTTAGGGTCCCCTGCGCCTGGGCAGAAATCAAATGGGAACTTGACTGAAGAACTCCTAGTGCCGGTGAGGCATGCTCATGCGCGAGCAGCTCGGGCAGGCGGGCATGTGTGATGTGCAGGCCTGCCTCGATGGCGGTGCGGTCAAGATCGAGCCGCAGCGGCATAATGTTGATGAACAGGCCCATCGTGCGGCGGCACCGGCGCCGCCATGCATGCGGCCGAACAGCACCGTGCCGAACACCACCTGCTCACGGCCGCTGCTGCGCGCCACCACCTCCCCCACACGAGGCGGCAGAGGCTCGCCAGCGTCACACCAAGCCGTCGCGCCTGGCCGCGCACCCGCGCATCCTGCGGCAGCGTCCGCGGTGCCTCCGTGATCCCGCTGCCGTCGCCGCGGACCTCGCTTAAGCCGAACGGCCGGCCCGGCTCAACCATATCCTGCGAGCCACGTCTGGAGGACTTTTCATGCGCCCTTGCATCAACGCTCACACTCGCCTCCGTCACCAGATTGCAAAAGGGATGTGGGATTATCAGGCCATGCTCATGTCCCTCCAGCACGGCCAAATAGCACTAGGCCTGCGGAGATGCGGCCAGCCATGTTTTAGGCTAGCCTTCCGCCGAGAGCGGACCGAACTCGACGGCCTGCCGCTCGAACAGACTGCGATAGATCCCGCCGGGTTGCATGATCAGTGCCGGATGCGTGCCCTGCTCGACAATCTGGCCGCGATCGAACACCAGGATGCGGTCGAGGCCGCGCACCGTCGACAGGCGGTGAGCGATTACGATCGAGGTGCGGTCCTTCATCAGCCGTTCCATCGCCTCTTGGATCAGCGCTTCCGATTCCGAATCCAGGCTCGACGTCGCCTCGTCCAGGATCAACACTGGCGCATCGGCTAGGAACGCGCGCGCCAGCGCAACGCGCTGCCGCTCGCCGCCCGACAGATTTACGCCGCGCTCACCCACCAGCGTGCCGTAGCCCTTCGGCGATCGTATGATGAAGTCATGCGCATTGGCGAGCCTCGCCGCTTGCTTGATCGCCGCCATGGAGGCGCCCGGTCGGCCATAGGCGATGTTTTCAGCCAGCGAGCGGTGAAACAGGATCGGCTCCTGCTCCACGATCGCGATCTGGCTGCGCAACGATTGCTGCGTGGCTTTCGCAACGTCCTGGCCGTCGATCAGGATCCGGCCGCCGGAGACGTCGTAGAGCCGCTGAAGCAGCTTGACGAACGTGGTCTTGCCTGAGCCGGAGCGGCCGACAAGACCGATTCGCTCGCCGGCGCGGATGTTGATCGACAATCCGTCATAGAGCGGCACGCGATCGCCATCATAGAGGAAGGTGACGTCCTCGAACGTAATCCTCCCACCGTGAATATCGATCGGCTTGGCGCCGCGGGCATCGACAATGCCGATCGGCTCGCCATAGATAGTAACGAGTTCCTCCATGTCGTTCACCGAGCGCTGCAGATTGTTGATGTGCATCCCGACGTCACGCAAATAGGCGTGGATGATGTAATAGCTTGTCAAGACATAGGTGACGTCGCCCGGAGAGGCGCGCCCCGCTATCCACAGCAGGATGGCGCCGCCGATCACCGAAGCACGGAAACACAAGAGCATCACGAGCTGCACCGCGCTCGTGCCATTGGACCGCAGCCAGGTGCGCTGCACCCGCGCCCGCCAGCGTGTGACGACACCGTCAAGCCGCGCATCCTCACGCCCCTCAGCACCGAAGGACTTCACCACAGTATTGCAAGTGAGCGCGTCCGCTAGCGTGCCGCTGACTTTGCTGTCCCAGGCGTTGGAGACGCGCGCCGCCGGCGCGATGTAGCCGATCGTCAATGCCGTCGTGATGGCGACATAAATCATTGCGCCGAGGCCGATCACGGCGCCGAGCTCGGGCCAATGCAGGCCGAGCAGGATCGTCGAGCCCACGAGCACCGCGAGCGACGGCAACAATGCCATCAGAATCGTATGATTAAGCAGGTCGAGCGCCCACATGCCGCGGGTGATCTTGCGCACGGTCGAGCCGGCGAACGAATTAGCGTGCCAGTCGGTTGAGAAGCGCTGCACGCGCATGAAGGCCCCACGGGCCACATCCGACATGGTCTTCAGCGTGAACGGCACGATCGCCTGCAAGCCCGTAAGCCGCAAAATAATCGAGAGCAGACCAAGCGCGAGGGTACCAGCGAACGCAATCAGTGCCGCATGTCGCGCCGCTTGGTCGGAGGGGACCGAGGTCAATGCGTCCACCAAACGGCCGGAATAGACCGGCATAAACAGGTCGGCGACCGTCGCCCCTAAGAAGCCGACGAGGATAATCGTGGCACGGACTGGCTGCTTCAGCCAGTGCTCTAACGCAAACGGGAGGACCAAGCCGATTGCGGCGGGTCGTTTGTCATCTTGACTGGTCATGGCGCTATGGGTTTGTGGCACACGCGGCGTAAAAACCGTTCGATCCAGACCCGATGTGCCCAATCCCTGGCGCGCCGTGCTAGGATGCGATAAATGCCCGGAGTCTGGGGGCTGCGGCCGAACTCTTCTACCCATTTCACCCACTCTTCGCGTAAGCGCTTAGCTGAAGCGCCTCACGCTTTGCGAGCTCCTCGGGCTGAGAGCATCGATCTGAGACATCGGCCAGCCTTGCGCGATCCGAGCTTGTGTGAGCCAGGTAGGCGGGATCGGCGTCACTCATCTTTGCCCGTCTGCAGAAGCGCGGGGATGTCCAGCTAGCTCCGGCCTCGGCCATGGCTGGCAACGTGCATTTTGATGAAGGAAGTTTTCAGCATATGACCGCGAGAGACTTTGCGTGATCGGATCGCGGCGCGACTTCGACTTCATCTGGACGATCACCTCCGCGTCAATCCGGATGGAGGTCATGGCAATCCGAACTTCCAACGTGCCACAAACGATTCACCGCCGTGCTCGCGGATCTTAATTGCCGATGGCCCACCGGATAAATGGACGAATTAATCAGTGAGCAGCTCAGATCGTTACCCTTTTTCATCTTCTCTCCTCCGGCGCTTGGGCTTTGGTACTTTGCCGAACTCCGGGTTGCGGAGTCGCACAAACAGACCCATAGCAAGCCTTCTCATCCTTGTAGTTGGCGAGCGTTTGGACCAATACCGAAATAACGTGCTGTTTCAGGCCGTCCGGGGCAGGTGCTGGGCCGTCCAGCGACTTCAGCGTCACCTCGATCAACTCGATCGCGCGATCCTTGTCACCCCTCTCGTAATAGTACTGAGCGACCGCCGGATAGGACATGAACTTAGGGGCCTCGTCCCGTTGCGGAGGATTTACGGCCAGAATGTGTTCGGATAACTCATGGCCCATCGCAAAGCGCTCGGCCTGCGGCAAATGAGAGTTGTCATTCGCCGGATCAAAGAGTTGGCGCAGCGCCGCGGCCATCCACATCGCGGATTTTTTGTTGATCGCGTCACGAACCAATTGCCGCATCACCGGCAGGCCGGCCTGCAAGTCGCGCATTTTATTAAGCAACAGATCCGCCTGGCGCACGCGGAAGTTCACGTCATCCGGCAGGACAGCGACGGCTTCTTCGACCACCGAAAGCGCCTTCGCCCAATCCTGCGCCTTCATCGCCGGCGTCAGTTTGGCGAAGATCGGCATTGTGCGTTCGCCCTTGGCGATCCGCTCTGCATCGGCGGCTTTCGCTTCATCGCTGATGCGCCAGCTGCCCGTCAGAATCTTCGGCAAAACGTCATCGAGTTGCGTCGGGGAACCGACAAAGGCGATGTGGCCGTCACGGTCGACGACGAACGAGGTGGGAATCCCAACAGAAAAGCTGGAATCCATCCAAAGCTTGTCCATTTCGCGTGTGTAGTCGAGCCCGACCCGATAGTTGAGATTCGGCAACTTTTCGGTCAACCACGCGTCCAACTTGCTTCGGGCCTCTTCCGCTGTTTGAGCGCGCTCTCCGGCTGCTATTGCGAGGACCTCAACTCCGCTATCTCGGTATTTCTCTTGCAGCTGTACCAGATCGGACAGCGCCGCCACACACGGTGCGCACCAAGTTGCCCAAAATTCGACGATGTACACGTTCCCGGGCTGGAAGCTCGTGAGGGGCTGACCACGCAGCCAGTTCTCCACCTTGATCGGGGGAGCTGGGGATTCTAAGCCCAGCGCCATGTTACGCTCCAAAGTTATTGTCAGAGACTGCGCGACGTTTTGTGCTAGCTGATCTCCGATCGCGACCGCGACCGAGAGGTGTGGTGCCTTGGTGTAGACGGGCTGCCGAGCGAGAGCCGTAGCGAATGTCGGTGTCGCAGCGCTAAGCGCGACGACACACAAAGTTACAAGGAACAAACTCGTCCTCTCACAAGCAGGCCACTTCGGTTCAAGGAAGGAAAGCATCGCTCGACTCGCATCTGGGTGTGCTCAGCACTTTCAGTACTGCTGCACCTAGTAGCAACGTCCGTGCCAGCATCGTCTGCGCGCATTAAGGCCTAATTGCGCATGAATAGCTCAACGGCAGTTCACGGCGACCAGCGTTTGAACCCGACGGGCTTTGTGCCACTGTCGGAGTTTGAACACGAATTGCGCACTTCGCGCCGCCAGAAAACTGATGTTGTGAGCCGCCGAACGGAAACTTGGTAATGCCTCCCTTAGCAGACAGGATTAGAGGCGAGCGAGGATTGGACTCGAACTAGTCACCGGGACACGTGTTCTGGTCGATGACGACGGAGCCATTCGCGGGGAACGGATCAGGGAGGCTTTGAAACTGTCAGTGCTCGCCATCGCCCCAAGCGGTCCTGCACCAAGAGCAGGTACTTCGACTAGTTTGCTGTCCAGCCGAGTGCACCAGGAGTCCCTGACGCCCCCATCCACTTCGAAAACCGTTTCCCTCGTATCGAAACAGATGCCGCCGATCGCTCGATGGAGCTAAGGCTTATACAGGCGTTCACCTCCAGGTTGCTGACCAGGAGGCCGGCTGGACCCACCCGCTGGCGGCGCGCATCACTTCCTTGCCGGCATGAAACCCTTTGGCAAGCTGCGGACCCTCAAGACCCATCGTGTTACATCTGGATGACAGGTATCGAATAAGTAGATGGAAAACCCTGCAATATGCGATGTGGCCGACATCGACATAGGCTATGCAATGCGATCAATGTCATCCATGCGATTGGCGCGTATGAAAGGGCCGGCGCCAGCGCCGTTGTCATCGAGGACAAGACATTTCCCAAGGTTACGAGCCTTGCTGCGGGACGTCCAGATGATGGTTTATGGCAGTTACGGGATCCGGGCCTCAAGCACAGCCTTGAAGGACAGCTTCCGCCGTATCATCGCTGATGGCGGCGTCCAGAACGTCCACAAGCATATTGTAGCGGTAGAGGAAATCTTCAGACTGCAGAGAATGGAGGAGATTAAGGCAGCTGAAACGCGCTTTCTGCGCTGATGCAGGGCCCAAGGCCAACTCTAACCTCGCCTGAACGGCTGTCGCTGCAATCTCGATGGTTTGTGCCGGCTCATTCATCGTGGCTGCAACTCCATTTCGTTGAATGGAGGACCATCGGCTGACTCTCAGTCAGCATCTTTTGCGTTTGGCTCGAGGCTATTAGCGCAAATGGGGCAGCGGAATCGAACGCTGCCGAGCCAGCGTAACGACGGAGCTCGGGTCAGCGCCGTCAAAACCCGCGCCGCACAAATTGATGACGATCGACATACCAGCGCTGGTGCGGCCCGCCCCAATAGCGTCGGGGAACAACGATTCGGTGACACGCATCTAATAATTCGATGGAAAACCCTCGAATTGGTGATGTTTTTATGTCGGTTATAGCCAGTGGTTTGATGACCATCGAAATGGCTGCCTTCGCGCATGAGAGCTCGTGCGCTTGTGGCATACAATGTGCGCCGGATCCGCGTTGAGCGCGGTATTCCGCAAGAGCAATTGGCCTACGATGCAGGCGTTGATCGCTCCTATATGAGCGGACTTGAGCGCCAACAGGCAAACCCGACAATCGATCTTCTCGATCGGCTTGCCGGGACGCTCGGCGTTGCTGTCTCGGAGCTGTTTGTTCGGCCATCCAAGGGGGCGCCGCCACCCGCTACCTTACGTAAAGGTCGCAAGCCGAAGCCGGCACGCCGCAAAAGGACCTAGCCCCCCTGACAGCACCGAGCCATTGACGCCGATCTTGTGCGGTGACCAAGTATCAATGCGCTCCTAGGCGGATTTTGTGCGCAGCCGCCCCCTGATTCGCGGCAATCCCGCGATGGACATCGAATAATATGATGGATGTTCAATCTGGCGCCGGAGCAGACAGTGGCGGCTCAAGACGACGAAGTTCCTTTAAACGCCATCCGCGCTTTTGTGACCGTCGCCCGCGAAGGCAGCGTCACGCGCGCCGCCACCACTTTGGGAACAACACAGAGCTCAGTCAGCCGCTATTTGTCCGTACTGCGGGACTATCTGGGTGCGGACCTGATCGCGCGGCGCGGCCGACGCAGTGATTTGACCGAGTTCGGAAGACTATTTGCTAACGCAGTCTCTGAACCACTCGAGACAGTCGGCTTCACCGCCAAGAGAATGCGGCGGCGGGCGGCCGCAGGCACCAATCGGATTGTCGTCCGCACATCACTATCGACTTTTGCTTCCTCGCTTCTGATTCCAAATCTGCAAGCGTTCTCTGCTGAAGCTGGCGGTGTTATTGTGGACGTCATCAGCTCGCTCTCGCCGCCGACATCTTCGGATGATTATGACATATTGATTACACGTGACCTTTCCGTCATCGAACCCGCCGACAGTTAGGAGATCTACAATGAGGAGCTGGTATGCGTCGGGCCGACAAACCTGGTCGCGGGCACAGAGCTCTCGATCGTTCGCTCAACCCCGATACTGAACATCACATCACGACCCGACATCCTGCCGACATGGCTGAGGGCCATGAACCTGTCCTCAAACGACATACGAGCGGGCGCGCGGTACGATCACAATTACCTTGCTCTGCCGGCAGTCATGACAGGAAAATGCCTTCTTGTCGCACCGGAAATCATCGTCAGTGATCTAGTGCGAGGGGGCGCCTTGCAAATCATCCCCGGCTCACGCGCTCCAAGTGGCATGCAATATCGCGCCTATGCGGTGGATCGCAGCG
>Ga0214545_1012374_pt1 | contig 11193 bp, 6 predicted proteins | sample CNSS4metaG_FD_160064 | JGI IMG/M metagenome (GOLD analysis project Ga0214545, IMG submission 160064) | Root nodule microbial communities from cowpea collected in UCLA plant growth center, Los Angeles, California, USA - CNSS4 | ecosystem: Host-associated > Plants > Roots > Nodule | place: USA...
ATATATACACACGTATGTATGTCTGTGTGTAAGGTTGAATGATGTAATTTAGTTTCATTTATATAATAAATTAAAAAATGTTATAAATTAATTTAATTAAATAATAAATTATGATTTGTAAAATCCTAGTAAATGATATTTTAGAAGTGACAGTTGTTTAAAAATAATAAGACTCAATTATTTTAATATTAGAAGGTTTTAGTATAAATAGAATTGTGATCTTAGGATTAATTCGTGAGTTCTTCAATCTGGACCGATTAGTTTTTTCGTTTGCGTAAGTTAAGTTTTCGCTATCATTTTGGTCTTTTATATTTTTTGTTGCATGTAAGCTCTCTTCCACTTGCACGCGTCGTTTTATTTATCAGTATGAGTCTCTGCTGATTAGTGATCATAATGGGAAGTCCTGATCGTTCTTATGATGTTTCTATGTGTAGATAGAGCATCATGTGGAGTTAGAGACGTCTGACATTTATAGAGTTATCTAAGAAGATATCAAGTAAGGGAAGTTAATTTCTCTGTCTTAATGCTTAAACTTGTTAAGAAATCATATTGTGTGTTTAATTTGTGATTGATTGATGTATCTGATATGCGGGATTGCTTTATATGTTGAAAACTATGAAGATGTGTGTTTTCCTGATAATTGAGCATAATTGGTGGTTTAGATGTGTTTTGCATTCAATTGGTATGAAAAATTAGATATAATTGATGTTTGATAATTGAATGATCTCTACACTGGTTTTAAAGTGGTATGGGTTGGCTGAAGATGCATAAAACGGGTTAGATCAGTTGCTGTATAATTTTTCAGAGTTGAACACTCGTTGGGAGAGTGAGCTGATCTGCAAAATTATGCAGATTTGCAAACTCGTTGGGCGAGCATGGGCCAGTGCTACTTGCTGAGCGAGTGGTACTAGCTGGGCAAGCATGGGTCAATGGCTGGGCGAGTAAGTCAGAACCTGAAATTTGTATTTTTGAGTTAAATTGGGTGGTATTTTAGTTATCATAGAAGTTTTATAATTATTATAAATGATGAGTATATGATATGAGATTGTTTATATGAGATTGAGTTGAGATTGGTTGATGCTAACCCAAAGAGATTTAGCAGTGATTGTGGTAGTGTATGCATTAAGGTAGAGATTGTCTTGACAATTATCCTGACGCTCTAATAACCATCCAAATTCTCAAGTAGAGATGAATGAGGTATGTGGTGAGAGGAGCAGGAGATCCTAGCCTAGGGATTTTTCCTTGACCATAGGTGTTAACGGACTTACCTTGTATGTGGTAGAGTTTTCACTCTTAATTTATCGCTCTGCAGAGCATGAGATGCCACTACAAGTGCAGAACTAATTGGATTCGACCTCAATGCATGTATCCAGATTAGTTGAGTCGTAGTCTATAAATATATGTATGTGAATATCTACTTATTTGTAGTTGTTATATATATCACTACTATATCGTTTGACAAAATTCTTTAAAAGTCATTAACTTACCCTTCTTTTGTGTTTTTGTCTTGTGTTGTTTGTTTTCCTTTTGCAATGATCACCTATTCGATGGAAGCATTGGTGGTTGCAGTTTTAGAGACACCTCTAGAGGTTGAGAAACCATCTTTTAGGTCGGAAGGCGGTATTAGTGAGGAGTTGTTGTAAGTGGTTAACTTGTACTTAGAGTTAGAAATGTTTGGTATGTATATATTTATATAGTCCGATGATTTGTAAGACTATTAATATACTTTATACTTATACATTCGTTTATCTGTTATGAACACTAAGATGAAACATCCTATTTTATTAGTTTTAAGTTACTAAATTTGAGATGTTACATGATTTTATTATTATTATTTAAGAATTATAATTTATTTTTGTTATTATTTTTAATTTTATTATTACTATTTATTATTTATATTATGTTTAAAATTATAAAGAAATTATTAACATTTACGTATAATATACCACTTTCTGCCCTTTCAAAGTAAATCTCTTCATCTTTGAAGAGAAAGTATAGCACAATTTTATTTTAGTTTTGTTTCTCATGTTTTATTAATATTTTTTTTGAACATTTTGTCCAAACTTTTCGTCTTCGACAATCGGTTTCTCAATACAAACACAACGCAAATGATTTGGTTGTTAAGTGATTGATGTTAGGGATAACAAAGAGTCGGTTGGGCACAGATAGTGTCTACCTATAATCTGATCCACAAAAAAAAATTTACTTATTACTTTCTCCGCTACCCGTGCAGGTATCCGTTTAGGAAATACCTGCAGGTATTAATGTACTTGTGGGTATTCGTTGATACCTACAAATATTTAAAAAATATATTTTATAAATTTTTAAAATTAAAATTAAATATAAATATAAAAAAATGTTAAATAAAATATAAATTAAATTAAATTTAATCTAATTTAATAATATATGAATTAGAATTTAATCTTAATTAAATTTAACTTAATAAAACATAAAATTAATTTTAATTTTAATTTTTTGTGGCTAACGTGTATCCGTGTGTAGAGATAATATGCTACTTGCAACCAACCCGTTTATAAACGGTATTAAAATATTCGCTACTCGCGGCTACCAACTATTCGTCGCGAATTTTATCCGCGAAACCCACAGACATGGGTATTTTTGTCATCTCTAATTGATATGTTTATTATCTTATATGAATTGTCGCCACGTATAATTTTATTATTTTTAAGATTTTATAAATTATATTTTTATTATTATAATTTTATAATTTTATATTTAAATTTAAATTAAATTGTTTTTTTAGGTTTTAAAACCCAGGTTTAGTTATACCTTTGGTCCCCATTTTTACCTTTGATCTCCATTTTCGTAACAAAATCTCAATTTGGTCCCTCTAGATTTTTTTTACCTCAATTTGTCACGTATCAGTTCCTAGATTTTTTGACTTTTTTTTAAATAATAAATTTGACATGTGTCAAGTTGTCATTATGTCACGTGGCAGTGATAGAGTGATGTGGCAGTGAAGATGACACATGTCACTTATATGTCAAGTGTCATTTCTATTTTCGTAATTTGGTCCTTTTATTTTAATTTTTGTCTCAATTTAATCTCCAATTTTGTAAAAATTGAGCAACTTTGTCCCTCTCCAAATTGAAATCAAATTTATTTTCTGTATAAATATACACAAATATTTCAATCAAAATTGATATTTCAAGTAAATATTTTTAACAAAATTAAGTTTAGTTAATTAATATTTTACATTGAATTTTATTTAAAATTGTTTTAAAGTTCTTAATAGAAAATAAATTCATAAATTATATTGATGTTTTATACATGGTATTTTAATGTTGTTTTTTTATTTGAATTTATATTTCAAATAATTGTATATTTTTAAAATGTGTAAAGTTCAATAATTTGTACACAAATGTTTGAATTGGTGTAAGAATAACAATTATAAAAATTTTAAAAATAATTTTAACTAGTTCATGTAACAAACAAAAACATATAAACTTAAATTTTGAAAACAATTTTAAGTAAAATTGAATATGAAACACAAATTTAAATAAACTTATTTATGTTAAAAATATATAATAAAAATATCAATATGAATAAAAATATCAAATTTAATAAAAATATTTGTATAACATTTATATAAAAATTAATTTTTGTTTCAATTTGGAGAGCAACGAAATTGCACTATTTTTATAAAATTAAGGACTAAATTGAGACAAAAATTAGAATACAGTGACCAAATTGAGAATGAGGAAATGACACCTGACATAATACTGACACGTGGCATTATCATTAGCACGACGACAGCTTGACATGTGGCAATTTTTTTTATTTTTTAAAATATTCAAAAAAATAAATAAATAAATTCAAAGAATTTAAAAAAAAAAATAAAAAATCCAGGAACTGACACGTGACACTCCATTTAACGTTGTTACTGTACCACTAACTGAAAGGATTAAATTGAGCTCAAATTTTCCAAAACATGGACCAAATTGAGATTTTACTATGAAATTATAATTAAACCTAAAATCTAATAACACATGTCATGTTGTGAATACATACATTAAATTGTTAATAATAAAATTGAAAACTTTTGAAAATTATAAAATTTTATTAATAGTGATAGTAGTTATTTTTTATTTAATCCATTTATTTTAATTTTTTATTTAATTTAGTTCCTTTACTTTTTAAAAATATCTAATTTTTTCATTTCCTATTTGGGACCAAATTACTAAATAAACTTAAATACAATTTATATTTACATATTAAAATAATTTTTTAGAATTTATATATCAAATCACTTCACCTAAATATTCAAATTATTTTACTTTCTAACATAATTTGAACATTTATTGGAGTAATTTGATATATAAATTCTAAAAAATTATTTTAATATATATATATATATATAAAAGTTGTAATTAAGTTTATTAGTAATTTGGTCTCAAATTTAATCAAAAGTTTAAATAAAAGATTAAATTGAAAATAACTAAAGTCACGCGATATGACAATAACCCGACATATCACAATTTATATAAAGAAAAAAATATGAAAAAAATTAAAATTTTGACGAATTGACACGTGACATGTATATATATGGTGTTAACGTCAACTTAACGAAAATGATCAAATTGATTTTTTTTAAATAGTTAAAGGCCTAAAAAACTAATAAGAAGACTAAAATGAAACAAATCAAAAAATTAGAAGACTAAATCAATAATTATGATAAACTTAATTTATAAATATTAATGTCATAATATTATACATATTTATATTTTTTTAAATCTATAATATAAAATTAATTTTTAATTTAAAAACAATCAACAGTCAAGACGAAATTGGTTCCGATAATTTTATAATAAAAAAATCATTATTATCTCAATTCTTTTGTTTTGTATATTGATATCATAATGAAATATTTTAAATACATAATATAACGACAAAACCATTCTAAGTGTACAAGATATTTACAAAATATACTTGCAATTTATTTTTTGTACAGATACTGGTAATAAAAGTGTACTATCATATATATATATATATATATATATATATATATATATATATATTCTTAATTATACATACCCAACATATCCATATCAGTGTCGTAAACAAATTAGCTTTACGTTAAGAAATTTTCCAGGCTGAAAATCCATTATCTGGTCATAAATAGGTTAGTGACATTTAACCAAATTCTAATAGAAAACAGACCGATTAATTTGACTCAATTAATACGATTTGACACTAAGCACTTAGACCAAGTAAAAATCTATTTAAGAATGTCCTCATATGAACTTCATAGACAAGGTTTAATTTACAACCAATTTTATTTTTCTTTTTTCTAGAGAAAGGAAAGGCTGTGTTGTGTTTCTTCTAGACATGACAAATAAACTTGCTTTGTGGATATTGTCCGAACTCGTTTCCGTTTTGACAGGGAATCCCCGCATTGAATAGGTATGGGTACGGGGAATCCCCGACTTTTTCAATTGAGTATAAGGATGGATATGTGGATGTACATATCCCCGCCATAATACATGTCCTCGCTACATCTTCCTCTCCATTTAAATTATTAAAATACTCACATTTGATTAAGTAATATATATATATATATATATATATATATATATTTTTTTTTTTTTTCTATTTTTTTCTTTCAATTATTTGGTTTGTCATGAAATTCATTCGTATCTCCAATATATTTTTCATCTTATCATAACCTTTATGTAACTATGTTAAAATGATGTATGTTAATTAAAAAAAAAAATTATGTCTCACATTTGAATATTTCTATTATTTTTTTTATATTTTTCTTTAACATGAGAATGTTGAATACTCTCAATTTAAGTGTTTAATATCATAAACCTTTCATTTACTAGTAATATCGAAAAAAACTATATTATTTACTTATTATTATTCATTTTTGTTTCATTTGAAGAATTCTTTTGTTTCGCTAAAACAATTTTCGTTATTTCTCAACCATTGAGTGTAAAGTCCTAATTTAATAGAATAAGTCTAATAAATAGAACATTGCATGTTTATAGTACAAAATAGAGCGTTAACATAAAGTACAATGAAATAACCTATTACAATTATTCAAATACTAAAGGAAAAACCAAAGGCACAACACAATGTCATTAGACATAACTTAAACATGAGACACTTTAACTTGAGAGTGCTCACATGAGCAAGGAGTTGCAAAATTAAAACAGTTCGACAAAAGGTGCTCAAAAGAGCATTAGCTACCACACTCAAAACTAGACAGCAACATCACCACCATCTGAACGATCCCCAGGAATCTCCACGCACGTCTGCTCAGACCAAGTATTTGGTGATCATTGCAAAAAGGAAAAAGTCAAATAGAGAACACAAACAGAGAGAGAGAAAGGGTAAGCTAAAAACAAAAAATAATTTTTTAACATATCAAAGAGCAAGCATTTTATTAAACAAATTATAACAGACAATTCAGTAAGCACACAAGGCATGTGAAGGCAAACAATGCATGTGAAGGCAAACAATGCAAGACCTTCAAACTTAATTATCCAGATACATATAAGGAGATCAGATTCACTGGATGCTTGTACTTGTGGTGACCTCTACTGCTCTGCAGAGTCATTACCATGGGTTTCACCCTACTATGCACAAGGTTAGCCTTCAATCATTTAGGGCCCTTATCCTGCCAAAGACTAGGGCTTTCTGCTACTCTCACTACTTGAATCAGTACGCTCTATGTGAGACAAACTAATTCTTTAGAGTTTCAGGATGCAACCTTGCTTAAATCCTTATCTAATTATATACATTACAACACCACCATGAAATCTCACCAAGAGATTTATGGAATTACGTCTAACTCATGTCACATCCATGTTCTCACACCATATTCCACATATTATCTCATGACATCCAAATCTCATGTCATTGCACCACCAACCAACCAATTCATAAATCATTTCATTTCATACCAACTAAGTCAATATCACATGAAACATACATAATCACAGATTCATGCCTTTAAGAGTAATTGAATCAATCCACAAGTTAAAGTAAGGAATTAAAATTTTACAACAATTATCGCTTAAGCTAGACTGATCTCGCTTAAGCTATAAATTTTCGTTTAAGCTAGACTGGTCTCGCTTAAGCTAAAAAGTCTCGCTTAAGCTAAATTGATATCGCTTAAGCTAGAAATTCTCGCTTAAGCTAGACTAATATCGCTTAAACTAAAATTTCTCGCTTAAGCTAAACTAGTAGATTTTCACTGATTTTAACATGAAAAACCCAAAATCCCAAACAAAAAAAAACTAAAAAAAAAACACAAACACAAACACATTGCATAAAACATTGGCATCATACTTCATGCTTTTAAAAGGGTAAACAAATCAATCATGGGAGCATACAAACATTCCAACAACTTTGTTGTCAATCTCGCTCAAGCTAAGGAGCTCTCGCTCAAGCGACAGAAACCTCTCACTCAAGCGAAAAGCTCTCGCTTAGGCGAGATTGAAATCAGAGGGCATTGTGAGGGTTCGCGAGTTCTCGCTTAAGCGAGGCCTCCTCTCTTGAGCGAGATTACTCTCGCTAAAAAATGGAGCTCATCGCCTGAGCGATAACTCAAGCAAAACTTAGGATGAACTTCTTGTTAATTTCGCTTAGGTGAGGGTTGCTCGCTTGGGCGAAAATAACAGAGCTCTTCCCTACTCACACATGCATACTAGAAAAGTAATACCAAACAACATTTCAACCATTTCCAGACAACCACAACAACGAGCAAACATCAAAAACATGATTTAAAACTAGCTTCCCTTATCTGGAAAGATACTAGCCAATCAACACAGACACTCCAAGAAGAGCACCACATCTCACAAGACGAACTAAAGAGTTGTAAAGTATGAACGTAAGGGCGAGAATAAGTCTCCAGAGACAAGCCCAAGACAGAACCAAGGCAGCTGAGTTGGAAAAGGAAAAAAAATGAAAGGTCAAACTTAACTTACATGGAAGAAGCACGTTTTGCTAGCTCGAGGGAGGAATAAGCTTATGCCCTAGTAGAGCTTTTGCTTCAGAACTATAAGTGAGAGGGGAAACTGTTTCTGGAAAAAATGAGATAGAATGAAGTGAGTGACTGGGAAGGGTTCTAGGGTAGTAAGGTTGGCTGATTATGGGCCCTTACTTATTAAAGTTGAGCCCATTTACTTACAATAAAAGTGGGTCTTACATTGAGTACATATGATATGTTGATATTTGAAAAGTTTTCTTAGAAGACACACATTTGTTATTTTTTTATATATTTTTATTTGTTGTTTATTTTCATCATGCAAAATACTATTTCGATATATTTTATCTATTTTTTTTTATTTTATTTTTTAAATCATTATCAATCATACTGTAATTTATTTTTTCACTATAATTGTATAAATAACTTTTATTTACTACAATATAAAAATTTAATGTAATTGCCATGAATATTTTTTTATCACCATCCAACATATATTGGAGTTCAAATTTTTATTATAATATTTATTACTATTTTTTTGCGTCATTTTGATCAAGTGATGTATTATAACTTTTATTAGTTATTAAAAAGAGATTTATTAGAATTTAAAAAATTGAAGTAAACAAACATTTAAAATATATTTTAATTTGAATATTTGTTTTCTTTTTATATTTTTTTAAAAATATTTTTAAATTTTATCAACTAGGTTTCATTAATGTTTGCAAATTTAATAAATGTTTTGGTTCTCATAAAATTTTATTTGGTATTCTAATCTAAAATGTAAACAATTATAATTTACTTCAAAGTATTTGATATCGAAGAAACAATCATCCTCCTAATATTGAATATTTGATAATATTATGTTTCCTTTACGTAATTTTTTATTATTTTATAAAAATTAATTAAAATTAATATTGAAGTCTAAGAAAACGGGTATGTGATTATACTCGTAACCCGGTGGGGATGAGAATGAGACAAAAATTTAATACCCGTTGGATTTGAGTATAGGATGATGATGAAATTTTTCTACAGAAATGTGTATGGGATAGAGAAACTCGTCCCACCCTGCCCTGTTGCCATCCCTAATTACTTATGCGGAGATGATTTGAGAGAATGAATAAATGAATTTGAAGAAAAATAAAAGATAAAGTGGTGTTGATATATGTTAAAAAGATATTTTAATGAACTAAAATGTAAGATTTTATTTTTATTTTTATTGTTAAATTAATATAAAATATTTTTTTAAAATAATGAAAAGTAAAATGTAATAAAATTAATTGCCTTCAAATAATTTTAATTAATATTATATTGTAATAAAATAAAATTTCTTACAAATTAATTATTATTGTGTTTAATATTTGTGTTATAAATATAAATTAAAAGAGTGTTTTGAACATCTAAAAAAATTAAAATAAGTTATGAAAAAATAATTTGTGCATAGACAGAAACAATGGAAAAAGAGATTAAATTAAAGCAAGGATAAACTTTCTTCATTAGCTTTAATCTAGTCACAAGTAAATATGTAAACAACATAAAAAGGACACATTATAGTCTAGCTTTTTAAATCGTCTTATATATTTTATTTTATTGCAAACGAAACATATAAAATAATGAAATTTTTGTAATTTTTTTGAATTTTTAAGTCTCGGTTGTTGGAGATTCGAAACCTATATACTCTTTATGCTTCTGTTTTTCAAGAATTGCATCTTAATAATTCGTTAAATTTTTAAAATTGTAACTCTTTTTATATTATTTTATTTGATTATAGAAGTGCAAGCTCCGATTATGCAAAAATCGAAGTTTATGGTTGCTTGGAATCGAAACCTAAAGGTTTCTTAAAAATTCAATGTCATTAATGCGTTGTTCTTTCGCGCAGATTGTATAAATTCGCTGATTTGTGCGGATGAATTTATAAAATTTTCATGTTCGTTTCTGATGAGTTAAAAGCATATGTACGGATGGATTTGCGAGATTTCACAAAATTTTTATCCTTCCAAAATGCGAAGATTTGTAACAATATTAGACACTTTGACGATTTTAACCAGTTTCAAAACTTTTTCTTCTTACAATATTTTAAATATTTATAATTATAAAAGATATTATTCTTAAATTATAATTTACATATATATTATTAATAATTATATATGATTATTTTTATTATACATATAAGATGTAACCGGTTATATAATAAAATAATAATAATAAATAATATATTTATTTGTGTAATAATTATTATAATTAATAATATAGATTTATAATAATTAATAATATATGTCTAATAAATTATTAATAATATAAGCTATATAATAATTAATAATATATAGTAATTAACAATAATAATATATAATTTATATTGAATAATAATAATCTTTTAAAAATATTTATAATAATATAATAATTAATTTTTTATTAATTTTTATTAAAGTTTATTAAGTGATAGTTTTTAAAATTTTATATTTTTAACTAATTTAAAAATTATTTAATGTTTTTTATCAAGGGTATTTTAATAATTACAAAATTTTATCTATTATAATTTTTTATTTTATCTATCACATCAATCAAATCTTTCACTAATTTTCATAAAAATTATCAAAATCCATTCACTTTACCCTCTAAATCCACTCAAAAAAACACAAATATCCATCCACCTAAATCTACACAAATCCATCTTCACACTCTCCTTCACATCCATCTACACAAAGGAACACACCCTAAGGGTGTGTTCGTTTGAAGAGATTCAATAAATAAGCTGATTTGGAGAGATGGATATAAAATTTATTTTGTGTTCGATAGAAATGATTTGCGATTGATTGCAACGATGGATTTGCGAGATAATACCAAAGTTCCATCCGCTTCAAACTGTGAAGATTTGCGTACATTATTCATCATTTTACCTTTATATCCCTCTTTGTATAATAATAAAACTGATTCAAATTCATGATTCGTGATAAAAAAAGAAATTTAAGTTCGTGATGATGGAAAAACAGAGTTTCGTGTGTGTGTGTGTGTGTATATATATATATTTATATATATATATATATATATATATATATATATATATATATATATATATATTTGTATATTTTTTTTATATTCATAAAAATTTTATTTTATTTTAAAATTTATATAATTTTAATATTTCTTTTAATTCGTATTAATTATTTATAATTATTTTTATAACATTAAATTACAAAATTATTCTCTTTTTTCATTAAGGGTATTTTGGTAATTTTTTAAAT
>Ga0214545_1012378_pt1 | contig 11188 bp, 8 predicted proteins | sample CNSS4metaG_FD_160064 | JGI IMG/M metagenome (GOLD analysis project Ga0214545, IMG submission 160064) | Root nodule microbial communities from cowpea collected in UCLA plant growth center, Los Angeles, California, USA - CNSS4 | ecosystem: Host-associated > Plants > Roots > Nodule | place: USA...
TAATAATAATTATAATTATTATAGTTATAATTATTGTCATTATCAAATATAATTATAATTATATTTTTAACAACTATAATTATTATACATATGACTCATAAATTATTACGTCAATTTTATAATTTAACACAAACAAATTTTAATCCAAATATTATTGTTGCATTTATTTTTGTTTAAAAATGTTAATATCAATATTACATTATGTTTGCATTTTTGTTTAAGTTGATTATTCATGTGTGGACATTACTTTTGCACCATACCAAAGTTCTTAATATTCCTATATTTTATTTTAACAACAATATGTACATATGCCTTTCATTTTAATATAATATATAACTCAATATACATTTTAAACAAAAATAAAATAAAATGTGTGTACCCATCAAGAATTAGTTATTATAAATTTAATGTCTACATTGATAACAATACCTGCATTTACTTTTGTTTAAATGTTAACATCAATTTTACATTATGTTTGCATTTTTGTTTAAGTTGATTATTCATGTGGTGACATTACTTTTGCACGAGACCAAAGTTCTCAGTATTCCTATATTTTATTTTAACAACAATATGTACACGTGCATTTTATTTCAATATAATATATAATTCAATGTACATTTTAAACCAAAATAAAATAAAATGCGTGTACCCAAGAATTAGTTATTATAAATTTAATGTCTCCATTGATAACAATAACTGCATTTATTTTTGTTTAAAAATGTTAACATCAATCTTACATTATGTTTGCATTGTTTAAGTTGATTATTCATGGGTGGGCATTACTTTTGCACGAGACCAAAATTCTCAATATTCCTATATTTTATTTTAACAACAATATCTACAAATGCATTTCATTTCAATATAATATACAACTCAATGTACATTTTAAAAAAAAAACTATGTGCCCATCAAGAATTGGTTATTATAAATTTAATGTCTACATTGATAACAATACCTACATTTATTTTTGTTTAAAAATGTTAACATCAATCTTACATTATGTTTGCATTTTTGTTTAGGTTGATTATTCATGTGTGGACATTACTTTTGCACGAGACCAAAGTTCTTAATATTCCTATATTTTATTTTAACAACAATATGTACATATGCATTTTATTTCAATAAAATATATAACTCAATGCATTTCACAATACGTTTGCATTTTTCCATTTTTCTTTAAATTGATTATTCATATGTGGACAATACTTTTGTACGAGACAAAAGTTCACAATATACTAATATTTTATTTTAATAACGATATGTAATATGCACAGAACAAAAGTTCACAAGACACTTGATTACTATACCTTGCCGCAAAAACCACATCCTTCATATTTATTCTCAAATGTAGTCATTTCAATATTTCAATATAAATTAAGTGTAACTATAAACCATGTATTGTGTAACTATGGATTATATTAACATATAATGAACATAATCAATGGTCTTGAATAATTAGATAATAAAGCAGATTATCATAATTAGCCAAAATCTAAATGATATATTTACAAATTCACATAAATTATATCAATAATAGCAATACTTTAATTTAATTTTTAACCAACAAATTATATAATATTTAAACAAAATACCTATAACAACAATAACACAAAAACAACAAAAAAAAAACCGTGCGTACGCACGGGTCTCATACTAGTAACTATAAGAAAACAAACTAGTAGAGATAATACCAAAACACCCTTATTTATATTACTGACATGTGTTGTTTTGTTTTTCTTTTTCTTTTTTTAACTTTTCTAGTGTCCCAGTTCACTTGCACTTGCCTTCATCATATCCAATGGAGCCAACACTGTAGTCGAAGCGACTGCCTTCAAATTCAAAATGGGAAAGTTGAAGAAGCTTTTAGGCAGTATTGAGCAATTATTTATGTTTTGCTCTCCTTTTGCTTTTATGGGATGAAGTCTCGAAACTTTCATTGCTTTCTTTCACTCTCATCTTATTTCTGATTCCTAGCTTTTTATTTTTCGTTTTGCTTTTGCTGTGATTGTCAAGGACTCTTCTATCCAACACTGAATTGTTATATTTTGTTGTGGTTTGGTAAGATGAAATCTCGAACATTCCCTGTTTTTCTCCCACTCATATTTCTAAAACCTTAGCTTTATATTTTTTTCTTTTGGCTTTTGCTGTGAAGGTTTTGTTCTTCTTCATCAGGTGATTATTTGTTTCCATTTTCATTGTTTTGGTTTGATGGTTGTTCTGGTTGTTTTTTACATTTTCCGATTGGTGGATAGAAGTTCAGTACGAAAAAAGAGTACACACAGAGCCTTCTACAAATTTCATTTTGTGCTTTCCATTTGGCATTTTCCACATATATTGTGAGAGAATGTTCTGTTAGGTTTTGAGACCACGGACCAGGCTGTTCACTTCCAACCTCCACTATTACCACGACGACGGAGGACAATCTTAACCTTCCTACACCATTACCAGGTTGTTCTCATCTGACACTGACAATGTATTCTTCACTAAACCCTACCTTTTTCTTTTTTATTTATATATTGTTTTTCTATTATGAAATTTGAACTCAATAATTGTGTTTGTTAGATATGGAATTTTTTAATGTTGTTATAGATCTGAAGAGTGGAGAATAGTACCAGCTTCTAATTCTCTCATGTTTGAGACCTATGTAGAGTTAAGTTTGGTGTTTCTTTATTTGTTTTCATATTAGATTTGGATAAAGCAAACTATGTCGAAAATGGAAGAGTATGGAATTATTTTGTAATTGATTTATTTGTAACATTATCATTTAAATTCGTTTTCAACTTTTTTTCCCCATCTTAGATTCTGTAAGGCTATTTCCAAAGCTTGGACTTGGTCATATTGTTATCACCCGTGAGGTGACTCTTTCTTTATGTATTGATATATTTAATTTGGCATGTCCAGTGACTTTCTTATATTCTTGTATTTTATAGGTTGATCTATTTGGTCCTGAGATTCTTGCTAATAGGGACTATGGTTGTGCAATGTTTACATTGATGCATTGTCCGTAGATAAGGTAACGAGTCTAATGTATCTTAATTTTCTTTGATATCATTTTGTGTGTTCGTGTTTATAAATTTGAAAAGGGTAGACATTTCTATTTTCATTTGTTTTATTTTTAACTACCTTTCTGAATGACTTTTCTCTTTTAGTATTATTATTTTAATCATCTTATGGGGTGTACTTCTGTCTAACATCATTTTTGTGTATTGTGTTATAGTTCCATGTTGACAGTCATCTTTCATATGTTTTATGCAGGTAAATTTTTTGTGAGGTGGTTCCGGCATTAAAGCTGACCCTTTTTGAAATAACAAATTACTGATGTAGTTCAGACTAGGGTGGAACAAGGTTTGAACAATTTGAAATTGTTTCTTTGTATATATTTGTGTGTATTGAGATCTAATGTCACATTGATATTGCTTTGTTTTTCTTAGACAAATACCATGGGTCGATAAAGAGCAATTCTGAAGTGCATGCACTCTTGAAGGCAAAAACTCATTTTTTTCTCAATGCTCAAGCTCCACCTAGGGATGGCAACGGGTCGGGTCGGGCACGGATAGTGCCTTCCCGCTACCTGACCCACAAGAAAAAATTGTACATGTTACCCTTCCCGTTACTCGTTGGATACCCGCATAAAAAATATCCGTGGATATTTTTCAACCCGCGGGTACCCGTTGGATACCCGCGGAGATTTAAAAAAAAAAATTATTAGTTTTTAAATGAGGTCTAAATTAAATTGCGGAAAAACAAATTATACATACATCTAAATAGAACTTAATGAACAACTAAATAAAAGTTAAAACATAAATTCAAATTAATAGTACCAAAAACATACATCCCAAATATAAGAAATTTAAAAAATAATTCTTCTAAAAATAACAGTCTAAGATCTATGTTTCCTCTCCAATATCTTCATGTTGACCACTTGATTCCTGAAACAAATAAAACACAAATAAAGTCATCAATAAATGACATAGTGACACTATTAGTAAAATTAGAATAAAATCTTAAAAATAAAACTACTAACATCATCATCAATTATCTCCTCTAGTATTGTATTAAGTTTCATCTTGTCCACTTTCAATTTTGAAGAACCTGAAAAGGAAAATCAATTTATTTGTCATAGTTAATCATTTGAATGAATATAAATATGTTATTTGAAGTGCTAATTTAATTACCTTCTATGTCAGTCCATAGCCAATCTTAAACACGCATCAATGCCTCTAAAGTGTCTGGTTGTAATATACTACGATGTGGAGTAAGAAATCGACCACAAGTACTAAAAGAACACTCAGAAGCAACTGTTGAGATAAGAATGGCTAGAAAATCTCTTGCAATCATTTGCAAAATTGGATATTTTAACCCATTGGCCTTCCACCAAACTAAAATGTCAAATTCTTCATCTGAATCAGGTAGTGTTGGTTCCTCCAAGTTATAGTCAAGTTCTAACTTATAATTTGATGGTTCACTTTTCTTTGCAATCTGATGTTTTGCAAAATCTCTCCTCCAAGCATCTTTTCTTCCATCAACACTTTGGCATATATTCTTGTATTTTATAGGTTGATCTATTTGGTCCTGAGATTCTTGCTAATAGGGACTATGGTTGTGCAATGTCTACACTAATGCATTGTCCGCAAATAAGGTAACAAATGTATCTTGATTTTCTTTGATATCATTGTGTGTGTTCGTGTTTATAAGTTTGAAAAGGGTAAACATTGCTATTTTCATTTGTTTTGTTTTTAACTACCTTTCTTACTGAATTTTCTCTTTCAGTATTATTATTTTAATCATCTTATGGGGTGTACTTCTGTCTCACATCATTTTTGTGTATTGTGTTATAGTTCCATGTTGACAGTCAACTTTCATATGTTTTATGCAGGTAAATTTTGGTGAGGTGGTTCATGCATTAAAGCTGACCCTTTTTGAAATAACAAATTACTGATGTAGTTCAGACTAGGGCGGAGCAAGGTTTGAACAATTTGAATTGTTTCTTTGTATATATTTGTGTGTATTGAGATCTAATGTCACATTGTTATTGCTCTGTTTTTCTTAGACAAATACCTCGGGTTGATAAAGAGCAATCCTGAAGTGTATGCACTCTTGAAGGCAAAAACTTTTTTTTCTCAATGCTAAGCTCCACCTAAACACAAAGCAGAGTGATATATGTCAATCAAGTATACATTGTAGATTGTTGAAGCATCATAAAATGGTAGTTTCTCTTATCATTTCTTTTATATATTACTTAAAGTTATGATATAATGAAAATAGAATGTTTGACTGTAGAATAATGATCTTATGAATTGGTTTTTAAGAGATTGAATCAAGTAGAGATCCAAATTTTAATTCACATTCCTAACCAGTAGTTGGAAGATGTTCATGAATATGAAGTTATGAGTGATATCCATAACTACCTAAAACTTCCAAAGTTACACTATTTTATGTCAAAGGTGCGTGCTAATCTATAATTTATTATTTGAATTTAGTTTTGCTTGTCAGTTGTGATTTTATGTATAGTTATGCTTTGATTAAATCATTATTAGTGTAGAACTATGGTGAATTGTTCAAAAAAAATGGTAACGATTGGAGTGACCATGGTTTGTCTTTTGTACCTTGAATATCTATCTTGACTAATCAATCTGCCTTGTGTTTATTATCAGGACCAAGGGATTATTTAGTTGTTATTTTGTGCTTACTTAGAGCCATTTCATCAAGTTTGTAGTTTGGGACAATTTTGCATGTCTAACTTAAAGGTTGCGCTGCTTTCAGGGGATTATCAATAAACCAATTGGAGTTATTAAATATCCAGATGTTGTTAAAGGGTTACACGTTGCCTCAATCAGGTTATTTTCAATCTTAATTTTAGTGAACTAGCCTTCACAAATTCTCCAGTTTTTGTCATAACTCATTTGCATCATCACTGAACATTATGATTTCTTTATCATCTAGATTCAGGACAATAGCTTTGATGTGATAATATTGAGTTTTGCTATCCCTATTTGTTATCCATTGGTTTTTGGCTTTCTAATGCAATGTTAATTCTTCCTAATTCAAAGTTTCTTGAAATTCATTTGTTTAATCCTTTTCCAGCTTTCATAGGTTCCTTGTGTTTAGGTTAGCGAGTTTCCACTTAAATCCCCCACTAACCTTGGGTTATCTATTCGTGTATCACTAAACATTAACTTATTCTATTTCCTTATATCCATGTATCTCAATTTTTCAGTGATTCTTCCGTTTCTATTTACTTTATTTGTATCTATATTACTATTAAATAGTTCTTTCAACGTTAAATTTCTTAGCTTAGTTAAATGACATCTTTTTATTTTACCATTGTCATTCATTTTCAAGTTGAGTTAATAATGATTGAGTTACTAATGTTAGGAACAAGGCAATAAAAGAAAGAATAAGGAGAGAAAAATAAACGACACAAGAATTTAATGTGGTTCGGCGTGCAATGTATATGCCTATGTCCACGACTACACTAGGAAGTATTTTTGTTCCTGGTGTATCTCAAGCTTTATAGAGGGTCTCTTATATAGTAAAATAGAGAACAACATCTCACAATTCTAAGCGATGTGAGACTAAATCAAGCACCATAATATACTAACAATTCTCCCACTTGGGATTTGATTTACATTACCACCTAGTGTAGTAGTGTCTTCATCATCAATTTTCTCGAAGGCTAGTTGAGGCAATACAAAGCCTTAACTTAGTTGTTGTGACAGTCTTGGTCAACATATCAGTTGGATTCTCTGCACCTGGAATCTTCAACAAAAACAAGTCGCCATCATTTATAAAGTTTCTGATAAAATGATACTTCAATTCAATGTGTTTGCATCTGGAATGAAGAATTGGATTTTTAGCAAGACAAATGGCACTTTGACTATCACTAAACAACGGAGAGTCATCTTGTTGTTTTCCTAATTCTTTTAAAAGGTTCTTCAACCATATCACCTCCTTCGCTACTTATGAGATAGTTACATACTCAGCTTTAGTGGTTGAGATGGAGACTCTTCCTTGAAGTTTAGACTTCAAACTGTAACTGTACCACCCAACGTAAAAATGTAACCTGTTGTGCTCTTCCTACCATCCAAATTACCACCTAAATCTGCATCAGAAAACCCTTGTAAATTGAGATTACTTCTTCTAAAAGACAAATGCATATTTGAAGTGCCCTTCAAATATCTCAATATCCACTTCACGCCTTCCCAATGCTCTTTTCCGGGATTTGATAGAAACCTGTTCACAACTCTCACTGCATGTGCTATGTTAGGTCTGGTGCAAACCATAACATACATCAAGATCCCTACTGCATATGCATATGACACTTTAGACATGTGACTTTCTTCTTCCTCTGTCTGAGAAGATTGCCTTTTTGAGAACTTTAAGTGAGTTCCCAAATGTGTATTTCTGGTTTTAGCATTTCCAACATTAAACTTGCTAAGCAATTTTTCTATATATTTTTCTTAAGATAAGTTCAAAATACCTTCAGATCTATCCCTGGAGATTCTCATACCAAGAATTTGCTTGGCTTGACCAACATCCTTCATTTCAAAATTTTCTGACAATTGTTTCTTCAACTTGTCAATTTCGGTCATATTAGCACCAATGTCGCAACCAGAATCGCAAAGGACGACAAAACAAAAAAGAAAACGAGTTTTAAAAGAGATTTGGAGTCGCGACCATAATTATTCTGGAAAACTATGGAAAATCATGAAAATAAAGCAAGTCTGCGAAAAACCAGATTTTGGATCCGAAAGTCGATTATGCGTAGAGAAGATGTTAACACCCTACAACGCCCGCCCGAAGGCAGTACCTTTAAATAAACCCTAAAAATATAGCAGAAATAATACTGAAAAGAAACAAAAATGTTTTTTTTTTTTGTTTTTTGCGCCCGACAAGGATTGACCTTGGTCCTGTTGGTAGGGGGAGCTACTTCACCTATGAATGAAGAATGATTTTGATGATGTCTACTGGATTAGAATAGAACATAGATTTGGTCTAGTTAGGTTATGCATTAGGCTAATAGTTTTTCTTTATCAGATGTAAATTAGGCCTGTTTTGTGTTGCTTTGGACCATTACACTCTTGCTGGTGCAAACATGAATGGCTAGCTGTTTAACTAATGGATTAGCTGTGAGTACTGCACTAAGGCAGTGAAAATACACTCACGATAATCGATTAGGTAAATTGCTAATCAATTAATGACAGCAGAAAACTCTGTATAAAAGCTAGTTTTAGAATCTATTTTGGGACAGGAGAGCATTGACAAATCACGTAGTTTTTCCTTCTGAGAGAGAGCCTTCTGATAGTCACATAGAGATTGATCATTCTGGAAGATCATTCAAGTGCAGATCCAAGAAGATTGATAGTTGATTCTACCATGATGGGTCTTGGTTGAATCAAGGAGCATATTGTCAAATTTGCACAACATAGGTGTATGCGTTTCTTGATTCTGTTTATTGTATTCCTGATTACAGTTGCTTCATTGTGTGAAGTGTAGGCCTAGGTGCAATTGCGTGGATGCATTGCTCCTAGGGGGAGTTCTTGATTGGTAGATCAAGTTCTTGGATTTTAGATTCTAGAATTATATAGGTGTGCTTGTAATTCTTGGATCCTATTTGTTTAGTGGTATCCTCCTAAGTGTGTTACTTAGGAGAAGACTGGATGTAGATTCACCTTGAATCGAACCAGTATAAATTGTGTGTCTTTCTTCTTTCTTCTCTCTCATAATCTTTCTTGATTGATTTAAACAGTCCATTAACCCAGAACCGTGAAATTGATTAATTGAGCTTTAAAACCTAAAGATTTATTCAAGATTCATCTTAAACCAAATAAAAGCCTATTAATCAATTCAGATCCCTTTGTGGTTAAGATAATTAGACAGATCTGTTTTTAACAGGTCCTACGTATTCTCATTCAAAATGAGAAATCAAGGTTACGTAGTTCTTTGAAAGATATTTGGAAAACTATTTGGAAAATGATTTTTTGGAAGTGAACATGACAAGGACTGGCCTTGCTCCTACGTATCTCACAATGGAGAATCAAGGATCACATAGTTCTTAAAAAATGACCTTTTTTGTTTGAAAATATTGATATATTTATATTTTCAAAATTTTGTATTTTTTTGTTTTTGAATTACTAAAAGAGAAAGAAAACTATTTTTGGTATTTTTTAAAATGAGTGTCACACGGTGCGGGCAACCGAACAGACACAATAAAGCAAAAAAAGAACATTTTTCGTTTTTTAGATTTTTCTATTTTTTGTAATTTTTTATAATTAAAATTTTTTTTTTCTATTTTTTTTAGAAAAAAATTTAATAACAGAAAAAAAGATAAAAGTGAAAAAAACAGCAATAGTAGGATGCATGAGTAATGTGTGAGGTGCATGAAGTAAACATAAAACACAAGCCCAAAAATGAGAAACAAAGACATAGGGGGTGCGTGAAGTAACTGTGAAGGTGCATCCTGTAATACATAAACACAGGCCCAAAAATGAGAAACAATGACATAGGGGTGTGTGAAGTAAATGTGAGGGTGCAGCGAGTAATACATAAACACATGCCCAAAAATGAGAAACAAAGACATAGGGGGTGCGAGTTATCAGAATATGGAGGTGTATGAAGTGAAAACAAGGGTGCACATATTAAGAAAAAGGGGGTGCGTATAGATAAAAAATTAGGGGTGCGCAGAGATTAAAGACGGAGGTGCGTGGAGTAAAGATGGGTCTGTCAGCCCAAACCTAACCTCTTATTTTTTTTTTAAATCAGAAACCCTAAAGGGTTTATTTCTCTACCTCTCACACGCGGCTACTTCCTTGCAAAGTTTGTAGTCGCCGCACCTCCACCCCAGGTGCTGCCACTACACATCCCACGGCCGGCGAGACACGTCACTATCGACGCTAGCCACCACCGGAGGCGTTGTCGACGAGAACCCAACTCCCCAAATCTTCGCGCTTCTCGTTTCTTCTCCTGCGCGCGAGACAGTCCCTCTCGTCACTGTCCAACAACATCTCCCTAAGCTTCCTCTTGCCGCTTCAAGGCCGTCGTCGACCCTGCCATCGCCGTCGAGGGAATTACCGGCACTGCCAGTGCGAACAGGAGGCTCGTCCTCTCTAACTCGCGAGCTCTCTAAAACCGAATAGAGCCCCCTAACAACGAGGTTGGTGATCAAGATTGGAGCTGCTGCCATGACCACACCGTCGAGTCTCCAACCACACCCCTCTGTTCGAACTCCGACTCGCCGCCAACGATGTCATCAAGGATTGCTTGTACTCACCCTTTCGGACCTTTGGATTATTGGTTTGTTGTTCTCGTGATGATCGTGCAGGGTGTTAGGGAAAGAAATTAAGGTTCTGAAATTGAATATGTTGTTTGGTGATGGAGGTCTGTTAGTGGCTATTTAGAAGAAGATTGGAAAAGGTGAATGTAGGTGTGATGGGTTCGTTTTGGATGTTGCATTTGGATATCTTTTTTTGGGTCTCTATTTCTTTGGTTTTTACACAGGTGAGCAAAGAATACGAGGGTGAGAGTGGTTCAGGTTCAATGTAGGAAGACGAGAAATGGGGATTGCGTGGCAATGGTGATGGTTTCGTGCGTGTTGGATGAAAATGGATATTGAATCAAATGAGTTTGAGAACGAAAGAATGGTGACGAAGGAATTGGCGAGGAGGTGAAAGTTATGAATGAATGATCATGTGCGAGAGCGTGGAAAAGAGTAAACATAATAACAACGCTAAATTCAAATAAATTCAACGCATACATTCACAAGCATCATAATTAGACAAAGCCAATAGAAGTTAAGCAGCTAAAGACTTACCTTGTTGTAAAATCTCTTTCACTATGTTCTCCTTCTGGATGCAATTGTCTGATCAAGGGTGTGTTTTTTGTTCCTGTTGTGTACAGCAGATGTTGCTTCTTACTCCTTCAACAATCATGACCATGGCAAGCTAGCTATTACATGTAATTCCCAATTCAAAACAATGACGGCATAGTTGATGCACATCTGAACATCTTTCAACTAGCCAATAGCAAAAAGGCATAGGTATGCTCTAAAAAGACATGGGTTTGCTGATAACAAAGATCTTACATTAACCTCTAGCTCTCTCTTTTTTGTTTTTTTCTTTTTTCCTTCTTTTTTTTTTTCTTCTTTTTTTATTAAACTAGAATCAGGAAGGTAAAACAAAATGGAACTATA
>Ga0214545_1012383_pt1 | contig 11183 bp, 5 predicted proteins | sample CNSS4metaG_FD_160064 | JGI IMG/M metagenome (GOLD analysis project Ga0214545, IMG submission 160064) | Root nodule microbial communities from cowpea collected in UCLA plant growth center, Los Angeles, California, USA - CNSS4 | ecosystem: Host-associated > Plants > Roots > Nodule | place: USA...
TGTTGAAAGGGGGAGCCTTTCTTCCATAAACAAAGATCAATTTTGATGATGTCTACTGATCTAGGATAAAACATAGCTTGGTCTAGTTAGGGTATGCATTAGGAATTAGCTTCTCTTGTTCAATTGTATTTCAGGTTTGCTGTGTAACTCTGTATGCGATTAGCTCCTTGACTAATAGATTAGCTGTGAGTATTGTATTAAGTAAGTGAAAACATACTCACGATAATCGATTAGATAAATGGCTAATTGAATTAGTGACAGCAAAAACCTTTGTATAAAAGCTGTTTTGTAATCTGTTTTGGGTCTGGATTTTTGAGAGAGATCACGCAGTCTTCATCAGTGAAAGAGCAATCTGAGAGACAGAAGAGCTTCAGAAGATTCTGCAATTAACCCAAGCACAGATCCAAGAATGGTTGATGGTTGACTCTACCATGATGGATCTTGCATGATTCAAGGAGCATCAATCCAAATTTGCACAACATAGGTGTTTTCGTTTCTTGTTTTGTTTTCTGTATCTTTGATTACAGTAGCTTCAGTGGTTGAAGTGTGGATCTAGGTGCAATTGTGTGGATACATTGCTCCTAGGGGAAGTTCTTGATTGTTGAATCAAGTTCTTGGGTTTTGGGGTTAGAATTACATAGGTGTGCTTGTAATTCTTGAAACCTTTGTGTTTAGTGGAATCCTCCTAAGTGTATTACTTAGGAGAAGACTGGATGTAGATTCGCCTTGAATCGAACCAGTATAAATTGTGTGTTTTGATTCCTCTTCTCTCTTTTAATTCTTCTTGATTGTTTTAAAACAGTCCATTAACCCAGAACTGTGTGATTGATTAACTAAGCTTTAAACCTTAAAGACTCCTTCAAGATTCACGTTAAACAAGTGAGAAATTCATTAATCAACACAGATCCCCTTGTGGTTAAGAGTATTAGACAGATCTGTTTTAACAATCTGGTTGAGTTGTGTTTAAGTGGTAGGAGGAGTGCAACTTTGTAAAAATTAGGGGTGCAACTTTGTAAAAACTAAGGGTGCATAACAGACTTTTTAAATGGTTCACTTGCAGGAGGAGTGTGTAAAATAAAAATTGGGGGTGCATAAGTGATTTTTCCAGAACTTGCTAATTTCAGCCTTATTTAAAGGTGATTTATAACTTCAATCAATTTATTTTCCCACCTTGAATGAGCTTAATCTTAACTTCAACTGCATCAACAAACGTTAAAATATTCAAAAATAATTTATGCAGCTAAAAATCACTTTTTAACACATTTTAAATCAGAACCTAATTATCAGAACTGTCAATTAAATCACTCTTTAAGCATACAAATTCAATTAAATACCCAGAATTAAACACTGAATGAGGGCAAAAATACGCATTCATCATAACCACACACTTATCCTTTTGCACTCTTGGGAAAAATTGAGCAATTCCAAAACTTGTTCTGAGGTATTTTATTTCACATCAACATTGGATCAAAGAAATGAAACTTACTTGAGACAAATCAATATTCTAGAAATCAAGTTATCATGCATAAACAAACGGAAAGATTCTATTTTTCACACATGAGTTAATCTTTTGAATTCACAAGACAATCAATTATGAAAGAAAGCACTCACGTCAAATGTGTATTTTCTCACCAAAATTCGCTCAAGTGTTTTGGCTTGTGTTTTCTCAGTCATGGTCAGTTGTATGTTGTTTTATCAAGAGGTGTTTCTTAAACTTCCACAAAAATCCTTATTAAAGAAGGACACCTTGAAGGACAACAATGCATTTTTACCAAGAATGTTGTTTATAAGGAAATTTTGTTATCTCAAAACTAGGTATTGTTCGTTTTTTACTTCATTTGTGTCACTAAAATGACTATATCTTCATAGTCTACTTAATTATACTTCTATTTACAACTATGATAGTAAAAGTCATCATATTTATTTGATACCTTGCAGGTACGATAATAACTAAGGACAACTTACACCTCAATGAAGAAATACATGTAAGTCATTTCCACAATTTCATACCATAAGAGGTGATATCCAATAAGTGTAGTTTTAAAAGTTTAGTTCCCAATCTTGCAATAGTTGGCATTTTCTTTGTAGAATACAAAATTTTTAAACCAATGGAACGCTTGGAAGGATTAATATTCACCTTCATTGGTTAGGCCAATAGATAACAAGGTAATCAAATTAATTTATTTCAACTATAATTTTTCATATATAGTACAACTATATTGTACATCATGTTTACATATATTGTTCTTCAATTGTAGATTCATCATTTGGAAATTTATTCTATTGGTTGGGGATCCACTGTGATAACTGATAAAACACAACTTTCAAATTTAATCAAACGAGAATTACTTTCTCAAAAGACATGCAGGTATTATGCACATTTAAAATTATTTACTTTCTTCCATTATTCTTATATTACACCAAACAAAATCTTTATTCTTTTTTTTACTTCATTCCATTACCAAGGAATAACAAAAATCATTACCAATCCATACTCATTGTAAGACCCGAGAAAATTAAATAGTTAATTAAATAATTATTTAATAAATACGGGTAAAAGAAGCCTTTAAGGCATTTAATGCAGAAAGTTATGATGTGAAAAAGTACTAGCTTAAGTGGTTGAGAGTACTTTGATTGTGTGAGAAGACTTGGGTTCGGGTCCTATGTATGCCAATTGTGTGTTATTTTATTTATGCATTATTTTGATGATATACTTGAATGCTAGACGTGATAATAAAATACTAAAATTGTAGGAAATATCACAAATATGAATTGGTTGATTTGGTTGTGCATTTGACTTGGAAATTGATGGGTTGTGGGTTCAAACCTTGTTGAGAACTAATTAACTCTTTTTGCCAAATTTTCCTTTGGCATGGATATGAAAGGGTTGAGGAACCCTAGCAGCCAAGAGGGACAATCCAATAGAGCTAAAAACATCCTACTAATGGGTCTTGATTAGTCATTAAGCACATTCTAATTAAATTTTTGTTTAGGGTGTAAAGGGTAATTAAGGGAGAGTTAATTTGGAGAGAGGGAGAGGAATTACAGAGAGAGAGACCTGGAATAGTGGTGTGAACGTTGGTCAGTGAGGTTCTGACAATTGGCACGCACTACAGAGAGGAATTGGAGTGGAGAACCAGTCTTGGGAGTGTAAACAAAGAACATGAGTGTTTTTGGGGTTAGAGACACGTTCAATTCGAATTTGGGGCGAGGATACGAGGGAAGGGGAGTTGTTTACTTTGATTTTGATTGAATATGATGAACTGTGCCTTGTATGAATGAAATTGCTTTGCTTCCCTGCCATTTTGACGTTGTTTTTACGAGGTTTCTGGGTTTTGCCCAAAAACCGCCCGATGGCAAGGCCCGAGTGGGCGACATAACAAACTTTGCCTATGTTCTTCATTTCTGCATGAACCACTTGGCGGCAATGAAGATCTGTTAGGTGGCGCGACATTGTTCGTGTTTTCTTGATTGATTCTTGTTGCTATTTGAGTGAAAATCAATGTGATTTTTGGAATTGATCTGTGTAAACCCTATTGGGTGTCGTGAATCTATGAAACTCATTACAAACTGTGTGCATAGCCAAATTTTGGAACATATCCGTGTGTGCACCCTATAATCGTATGTGTAAAATTTGGAGGGGGTTGAATTGGGGTTGATTCTAGAGAGTAGAAGCCAAGTGAAATCTAAGAATTAATTGAGAACAGAAGGTTCATATTATTGTAGATGCATTGTTGAAATTTGGAGTTAGATATAAAAGGTTTGCTATCAGCCGTGGCATGGAGAAACCTATGTTTGGTTGGGTACTGGTGTACCACCTACCGGCGCTACACTTGCCGCCAGGCGAAGATGAAGTGCAGTTACGGGATTGCGAGGTTAGACAATGGAAAAATGGAGAGAGGAACCTAGGAGAGTGAGTAGTACTGAAAATTTATTGGTGAAACTGTGAGGAACAATATAATTATGGTATTGAATTATGGGGATTGGAAGAGGTGGGAAGGTATGAGTATATTATGGTGTGGTTGCAGGAAAGTTAATTAAAGATAGGGAAGATAATGATTCTAATTCAAAGATTTAGGTTTGGAAAGTATAAGTTGGCTTGGAGGTGTAAAATTGGGACATGGGATAGTGTGTCTTAGTGAGTTGAGGTATTAGCTATGACTTGTGTAAGATGGATGGAAAGCTAAATGAGTGGAAGAGGTATTACTGTTCTAATGTGATTTAGGCTGGGAATGTGCTATAAGGTAATGTCTGGTGTGGACTCATTTGGAGTTAGGTTGGATCCTTGATTTATGATTGAAGAACTTGGTTAATCCTAGATTTCGTTGTGAGATTGAGAATGGGAAAAATTATAGGTAATGGGTTCACTTGTAAGGTGCCAAGGAGTCAAGAATAAGAATTGAATGGATGAGAGTGTAATGCTGCCTTGGAGGAGTCAAAAGGAGGTGAGATAATCGGGACTGACGCGTGAAAACAATAAATTGGTACACTACTGATACAGCGCCTAGCGGCGTGAGTGTGCGCACCAAGCGGTAGGAGCTCCAAGAAGGGGTCTGTAGCGATTGGCGCCTGGTAGTAGGGTAGGATCCGCCAAGCGGACGCGGAGTAGTGGGCGTTCTGTTCGTGGACCCTGCACCTGGCGATGTGGCTTGAACTGCCAAGCAGTTTGCACTGATTTCGCTTGGCGGCTGCGCCAGGCGATTGTGCTGCAGATTATGACTTGTGTGTGTTGCTTTTAAGTGACAATGATGCTATGCTTGGATCGGGAGATGTTGTGCCATGAGCGGGTAGGTTCATGGATGGTGGTTAACATGTGATGGTATGAGCGGGGAGGTTTATATCCAGTTACTCTCGTGTGGGATACGAGCGAGGTAGGTTCGTATGTTCCGTGCTCACGCTTGAGAGATGCTACGTGCGGAGAGGTACGTGGCTGGTGGATCACATGTGTTGGACTACGGGCGGGTAAGTCCGTAGAGCAGGACTACGAGCGGGGAGGTTCGTAGAGGTAGGACCACGAGCGGGCAGGTTCGTGTGAGCATCATAATCCTAAGTCCAAGGCTAACCATTTGTGTGATTTGAAGGCTGAAAAGCCTTGGGGTTAAGGTCTTGGCCAAGAAACTAAATGGATTAATTAAGATGGGTGTCTTATATATAATCTGTGGTTATATATGTTATTTTTATTTTTATCAGCTCACCCTTTTTGTTTGTGTATGGCGATGATTGTGTGATTCGTTACACGGGAGCAGATGTTGATACAGGTGATGCTGAGGATGCTCAGGCAACGGAGTGAGGGCTAGCTGGGATTAGAGCTAGGCAAATTTTATTATCTTTTCATTTATGATTATGGATTTTGGAAATTGTAAAGATTTAATACTACGATTTTAATAATTTTGGTGCGATGTTTAGATATTTTAAATTTTTTCGCGTTTGGGAACAATAATATCTTGAAGTTTTATTTTATTTTCTTTATTTATTTATTTAATTAAGTAATATTCCTTAGGGATGTTACACTCACTACAACAACAATCTTTGTTTTTATCAAAATATATGCATCAATGATGTTATTACTATTTCTTCAATATTTTTATACCATTACATATACATTTAATGTTTCATAAGTAAATAACAATATTCAATGACATTTTTTAGTTCTTTAAAACTCAACAACTTATGGATCATGCCTTCTACAAAGAATTAAGAAGACTGCTTCACAAGTAAATAATGATTTTTTTTATTATTTATACATAATTCAATTGCTACATAATATTTCTTTTATTTGCATATATATATATATATATATATATATATATATATATATATATTAAAAATAATATTTACTTTTTATAAAATGCAAGGAAGTTGAAACACATCCTAGACATCAATCTTTATTTGAGCTCCTAATTAAAGAAATGTTTAAGCATGTAAATCTATGATACTTTTATTTACTAATTTTTTTCTACATCATGTATGTAGTAAATATATGTTTCAATTTTTTATCGAATGTAAATTTATTTTATAGATGGACTTTAAATTTTAGACACCTACTAAAATAGTTTGTATATTTATAGACAAGTACCATTGGCTCCATCACATATAGCTCATTAACCCCAAATATTGATTAAATGTATTAAATATTAGTTGATACACAATCTTACGAATTAGTAATTTAGTGCTTTCTTTTTCAACCAATCTACGTATACCCATGATAAATTGTCATTAATTATTCTTAGTATTATACATATAGATACATAAAAAAATGAACACACAGGCGCATCAGCGCCTGTGTTTTCGCTAGTGATATTAATACTTATAGTTGATAGTAATAATGATCAAAATAATTATAGTTGATAAGAATAATAACAATAATAATTATAGTTAATAATAATAGTAATAATTATAATTATAATTATAGTTATAGTTAGAGCCAATAATAATAATAATAATTATAGTTATGATCGATAATAATAATAATAATACTATAAAAATAAAATAATAAATATCATAAAAATTATGTTATATTGTTGTAAATGTTATTATTAAAGTTATAAAGTTTTAAATTTAGTTTTAAATATAATAAATAAAATTGATATCACGATTTGGTGCAATTAACTGATTTTACGAAATAATTATAATAGTCTCTTACCCGTGCGTGTGTGCACGGTTTATTCTTTTTTTTTATTTCAAATATTTTCGGAATAATAATACGGTTAAGTATGTTTTTAGTCTCTGAACCTTTACCTAAAATTGAAATTCGTCTTGCTCGAAACTTCGCGTTCAACACCTCAAAAAACAGGTTAATGTACTTGGGTTAAAATGATTGCAGTCATCCATTTTTAAAGGTTAGGGACCAAGATGTATCGAAGTTTTGGACAAGGACAAATTTCAATTTTGGGTCAAAGTTCAGGGACTAAAAACAAACTTAACCCATAATAATATAATTGTTATTATATTTATTTAACCATTATAAATAAAATTAATATAAATTGTAAATTGTAAAATTTTTAAAAGATTAAAAATCTATTTAGCAAAAGTATCTATAACTATATATAAAGAAGATTCCCTCTTTTGTGTCCACATTTCATAATTCCAACTTTATCCTTTATAATGTAATTATTTGTTAAATTTTTAAAAATTAACGGTTACTTTTACAAGTTTTTATAAAACTATTTATTTATCTTCTTCTTCTTTTTTCTCATATTCATCAACTATTATTTTCTCATATTTTCTCCATACATTTCACTTTATTTTTGATAAATATAATTTTATTTTATTTATTAACTTAATAACATTACAATATCATATGTAGGGATAAACAATTTAAAACACATAAAAATGTGAAAAAGATATTGGTCATACCAAATTAGAGAAAAAAAATTAAGTTAAACTTAAAATATTGTAAACAAAAGTAACATGTATATATAAATAAAATGTAATATATTGTGAAATGTAATCCATATAATAAAGTTAAAGTAGGATGTTTTTATCAATGTAGATATTAACTGTAATAACTAATTATTATTGTGTACATATGATTTCTTTTGTTTGGAATTCATTTGGGTATTTGGGTTTTTTCGTTGTTGTTAAATTATAAAATTGACATATAAATTTATTAATGATATATAATAAAATAATATTTTTATATTAAATAAATTATATTTTTCTAGTTTTTTCTAGTGTTTTAAATCAATTCTATTTTTTTTATAAATATTATGTGAACCAAATTGGGTGCTCACACTTTTTCTTGATCTAAAAGGAGTATGGTGTTATGTAATAAGGTATACAACATTCATTTACTTTTGTTTTATAATGTTTTAGTATTTTGGAGAAAAATTAAGTAAAATAATTTCGCTTTGAAAGTTGTCACCGTAATTTTTTTTCTATTTATAACAAAAAGTATTATTGTTTTGTCCCTAAGGGTTTATTCACTTCTGAACATTGATTTGGGGAGGAAGAGAGGATAAATTTGAGTATATTAGAGGATGCAATTTGTGTTGTTCTTTGTAAGATATTTGGAGGTGAGAGTAAGTGGCTTTAAAAGTAAAGTTTGTGAAAGTTTACTGATTTGATTGATTTAATTGATTAAAAATTAAGTTTAATTGAAAGAAAAACAAGATTACCAAATTATCCTTAATGTTGAAAGTAATCTAAAATTATATTTAGATGAGTTAGATTTATTTTATAAAAAATATTTAAACGAACAAATTAAAAAATTATTTTTTAATAAAAATAAAATATATTTACTTCTTCAACTTCTTTTTTGATAAAGAATTTAGACATTTGGGATATTAATTATTATTGTAAGCCTAATTTTAAAAGTAATTACATTTTTATCATAATTATGCAACATTATTAATGAATTAACGAGAATTAAGAGAATGAGAAATGAATCGAGGGCATAATGGTAATCTTTCTCAAATTACCTTCAAATCATCTCATATGAGAAAAGATGCGAAAATAAGTGAATCTTTTGTTCCTTCCTTTCACTCTCTCTCAAATTCCTAGAAGTGAACATGTAACTCACCCTCAAATCATACCTCTCTAATCACTCTCAACAGTAAATCCCTTCAAGTGAACACAACATAAGGGTTTGGAGAAGAATATTGTAAATCTGTCATTTAGTAATATTACATCACTACACTGTCATCTAACTTTAGTAACTTTTCCTTTGTTACATTTATTTTAAATGTGATGATCCATAAATTTAGTTAGATTTCCTTGGTTTCACTTAAATAAATGTTACAATACATACCATTTTTCATAAAAAATATCATTACACATAAAACATTCCAAGAAATAATATAATAGCAAAACCTAAACCCTATGATGAGTTATTATTTTCCCTTATTTTATTGCCTTTTTGTGCCCATTTTGATGGTTGTTTAGTACTTAATTGTCTATTGTTAGTGCATTTTCATCCATATTGGGCTTCATTGGACCATTATTCTGAATTTTGATTAATTTGACATTAATTGATCTAATTTCCGTTTCTAATTATTTTTAGGTATTTTGTGAAGCAATTTTGGAGCTTGGATATTAATCTTAATATGAAGAGATTTTCCACATCATTTCCATGTCATTTCCACACCATTTCCATTTCATTCAAGTGATTGGGCCAACATTTTGGGCCCAGAGTGGGATTTTTGTAATGTTGCTGCCTTGAGTTGCATTTTTGTAGATATGAGTGGCAGAGTGATGTGATCACGAGATTTTAGGTCCGATTTTCGTTTTGGGCAACTACCTTTTTCCTCATACTCCATTTTTCATGTTTTTAGAGCTTGTATGGTGACCATGGAGGAACCCACTCATTTTTCTGCACTTTGAATTGACACCCACTTGGGGATTTTGATATTTTTGCACCTTGGAACAACGTAGGTATATTTTTTATTGCAGTGTTGTTTAGTTTCTTCACTGTTTTTGTTTTCACCTTTCATTGAAGCATTTTGGTTTTCGTTTCTGCCTATTACATTTTAATTTTTGCCCATTTACTTTTTCTTGTTCTTTGGTGCATTGAAAGGATGAATTTTATTAGGATTATATTTTGTTGCAGATCCATTCCCATGGAGGGCTGATTTTGTGATTGATGCAAATTTGAGGTTTTGTCCATCAATGTTTTATGTTGATTGGGTTGCTCTTTGTTCTTTAATTTTGAAACTTGAAAACTTGAATGATTCTGTTCTAGGCAAGCTTAATATCCAATACCATTTTTGTATGCTGAACTCGTGCTTAATGGGTTCCATTATTAGCTGTTGAGATTATTGAATGCACACCTTGCTTAAGGGTATGATGAAACTCGGTTATCTTTGCTTAATTAGTTAATTTCAAGTGGATTGAGAGTAAACCCTATCAACGTAATCTGTTTTGAACCTAGGATAAGTTGCATTTGAATCAGGGAATCAGTTCTTTTAGTTTTGTTTAAGTAATTAATTAAATCTATTTCATAACTGCAAATTTAATTCTGTGTTGAATCTTCCAAACCCCCTATTAAGTTGTGTTTGTCTACATTAGGAACCTTTGACCGATAATATTGGTTGGGAGACAACTTTGGGTTCATTACCAAGTACTACATTTAAATGCAATATTTGGTCGAGTATGACCACGATCACCCTGCCTCCGCACCACCCACCACTAATGGGCCTTTCGAAGTGGGTGTCGTGACAACAAGCCGCTACAGTTCGTGACTATTTGTCTTCCTTCATTAAAGTGATCTCTCCTTCCTTTCTCTAATTCATGTTTCATCTTCTTCGACACCATGTCATTGTCTCCAACGAACCACAATCGAACTAAAATAAATCGCGGAAGAGCGACTGGGAGTGCTTGCGACCGGTGGTGGTGAAGTACATGTTGTGGAATACGACATGCATAACCCACCACTAATGTGGCTTTAGGAGTGGTTGTCGTGACAACAACCCGCTACAATCGAGACTTTCTATTTTCCTTCACCAACGAATCTCTCCTTCCTCTCTTCGATTCGCATTTTAGCTTCTCCGACACCATGTCATCGTCTTCAATAAACCACTATCGAACTAAAAAAAATCACGGAAGAGTGATTTGGAGTGCTTGCGACCAGTGGTGATGAAGTACATGTCGTTGAACATAGTGTTTTTGGTGATCTGCTGATGAAGGATTATGTTGTTCCTTTTTAAGATGATTGAATATGGTGTCGGATGTGAAGGTTGATTAAGAAAGCTAAGTGAAATCCCTACTGGACATTAAGATAGCATGTTATCTAGATGTGAAGGTTCCTTTCACAAAGCTCAAGAGAAGAAGATGATGGATTGATTCAAACAAAAAGTAACTCTTCCTTGCCCTTCTTTTTCTTTTCAATGGAATTTCAATCCCAAGGGCAAGTGTAAAAACATTTTCAAGAGTGGAGTACTCATACAACTCTACTTGGTCTTGTATGTCTCTCCTAAGACCACTCACAAATCTTTTTATTTTCTCTTTGTTAGTTTCTTTTATTTCAACCCTACGCATTTGAGACTCTAATTCTTTAAAGTACTCACTCACACTCATAGAACCTTGGTGAAGCCTTTGGAGCTTCAAAAGAAGTTCCTTTCTATAGGAGGGAGGAACAAATCTAGCGCACATAAGAGTTTTAATGTCCATCCAAGAAGCCGCGGGTGGCCCTTGGTCATAATTCTTACAAACTTTATGCCACCAAGTATTGGCATACTCCAAAAATC